>Ga0307377_10005630_pt1 | contig 13367 bp, 12 predicted proteins | sample TR3MG_FD_202535 | JGI IMG/M metagenome (GOLD analysis project Ga0307377, IMG submission 202535) | Soil microbial communities from Risofladan, Vaasa, Finland - TR-3 | ecosystem: Environmental > Terrestrial > Soil > Coastal area > Acid sulfate soil | place: Finland: Risofladan, Vaasa | collected... | reverse complement strand
GGAAACTTTTACTACCTTTAGGTTGGTTTTCGTCGGAGGACGACGACGTGGTCGTCATCCCCCAGCCGAAAATCTAGCGCGGGAACGTTATGGGCAAGTTTTAAAGACATGACAAAACCATTAATATCAATTCTATTTTTGCTAATTGTGCAACTTGACTTGTTAGCTCAAACTGACAAACCATCTGACAGTTTATCGTCTGAATTTTATAAGAATATAAAGAATCAAGAACAGAAAATTGAAGCAGACAGAAGGATTAGAGATAGTTTGTGTGCAGCGTTCTACAAAGAACCAGCAATAATTGAATTGAGTTTTGAAAAAAACACTGAAAAAGTTACTTTGAATAACGACTATGAATTTTGGATTGAAAATTATAACCAAAGAATTAATCCTAAATCATATGGCACTAACCAATTCCTAGCAGACAGTATTTCAGACACTATAGCAATAGTATTCCAGTATTACAAAGATACCTTAAGGTTTTCAGGTATAAAATATGGATGGATTAAATACGGTGCTAGTTTGCGATTTGGAATTATTGAAAACTTAGAAGACATAAGAAAAGAGTATAGTAAACACAAACGAGATGAAGACTTTAACGAATATCTTGATTTAGGACAACCATATTTGCGACTATTAAAAAACAAAAAGTTGAAACGACAAAAAAAGAAGATTGGAGACATTATTTTTGTTGTTGTATCTCCAAGAGTATGTGGGGACGGAGCAATAATGGAAATATTGACAATAAAACCAAAGACAAGATAAAAAACCTGCCCATAACAAACGCTATAGCAAATGCGGGTATGCGTGTTGGTTGAAACATTTGAAATCTTTACATACATTTGTGCTGGCAGACAGTTGAGCAATAATTTATTCCCGCACTTGCCATAGCGTCAGCCGTTGGCGATAATTCAAAAAAGACAGCATACGAACATTAAAAATACATTATGGGATTTTCATTTTCAGGAATAGTCATAGACAAAAAATTTGACAAGGAAAATATTGATAGTTTTTCAAACAGATTTGATTTTGATAAGCTAGAATACTGCAAAGATGTTCAACTTGACGAATCATTGAATATTAATTTTGAGAAACCGTACATAGATTTTTATACAACAGAAAGTTCAACAATCGTTTTTTGCTCTTCTCCTGATTTAGGAGATAGAATGAATTTAGAGAAGGCTTCTTATGAAGGCAAAGCTGGATTTTTTATGGTGGATGAAAATTCCATGAATATGATGGCTACACTTTTTGAAAATATGGAAGCTAAATGCCAATACACAGAGATACATAATGAAGTTAAGCAAGCATTCAAAAAGGACTTTGCGAGTAGTTTGAAAGACGGATTTCAAACGGCATTGGATGTTATCTCATACGTAACTGGACTTGACTTCCATAAGCTTGATAACATTTCACTAATGAGGTTTAACGTAACCTCAGGAGACATTAAACTATCAAATTTTGACACTGATTTTAATAATTCCTATCAAAAGATTACTCAAGATAATTTGGATATAGAGCCTGACGTTAATACATTAAAGAAATCAAAAGATTATAATAGTCAAGAGAAATTCAATATATTCAAAAACCTTGTATCTACAGATAATGAAGTTGTTAAAACTCAAATTGAAAATTTGAATACATATGGCGTTGACAACATAACGCTTAATTATATTCTCATGGTCTCGCTTTTTCATCATGATAAAACTGTTAAAAATGTAGCAAGAAAAGTTTTTAACAGCCAAGCAAGTGAAAGCCTGCAAGGGCACATTAAAGAAAAATGGGAAAGCAAATTTGCTAAAGAGCAAACTGTTAATCAAAATAAACTTCTTGAACATGATGATATTAATATTGGAGAATGTTTGTGTATAAGGCAAGTACTTCGAAAAAACTATTTTGATTTAAATCCTCCAAAATCTGGATACAACCTGTATTTAGATGGTAGAGGTGGTAATATTCAAGATGTCTTTGATACCTGCACCACCCCTTTAACTGAATTACCTGACACATTTGAGCTTCTCCAGCATGTTAAATATGTAAAACTATATAAAGAAAAATTCAATGATTTTTCCTCTGTGATAAAAATGATATGTCAGCTTCCAAAGCTTGAAGTATTAAGACTCGAAAAGATGAACATAGAAGAATTTCCATTAGAAATTTTTATCTTAAATCCTTAAAAAGATTATCAATTGACCATACTGAAATAAAATCTATACCAAATAAAGGAACTTTACCAAATCTTGAGGTTCTTCAAATTGATAATTGTAGTATACATTTTCTTGATTTATCAATGTTTCCAAAAATAAGACAAATTGAAGGCTTGGCAGAATGGACTCTTGAAAGGATAGACATAGTCAATAATCCAAATGACAAGCTTCATATAAGATGTGGTGTAGGCTTTTCAACCATTCTTTCTACAAAGGAACATTATGGAGAAAAGAAAAAACGTTCTTAAAAAAATGGAAAGGAAAGAAAATAAGGAAAAAGAACTATCGCCAATAAATAGGACTTCGTGCGGTCGGCACGACCCAGCATGAACCCCGAAGGGCTCACGAGCGAAAGCGAGTAACGCTCGGTTGCACGTGATCCCGCTGCACCACACTTTCTATGGAGTTCTCGTCGATTTACTATAGCCTACGGCCAGGGTTGCCGGAGGCCTGTTGGGCTACTTCTGTATTTAGGTGCCTCCTTACTCTCCCTTTTCAGCGCTAGTATTCGCCATCTCCTTGCACCTTTCCCGGGTTTTGCTCAGCTACGGGCATAGGATTTCCCCTCCGCCGCCTGGGGCGGTTTACCGGGTAGCCTTACTGCGGCAGGCTGGCTGCCGGGTAGAGGGCGTTGGTTGGCGCGCGTATCCTGGGTAGCAGCTCCACGGTATGCATGATTCCTGCCTTGCAGAAGGGGCACTGGAGGCGGTCGAACCCGGTGAGGCGCACCATCCGCTCCTGCGTGGTTTCGGCTTCCCTCGCTTGCGCCCCGTCCGTTTTCTTAACCTGCAGCGGGGCTACCTGCTGCTTGTAGCGGCCGCTGAGGATGCCGTAGTAGCGGATCTTCACGAACCGGTGCGGCAGGATGTGCAGGCAGAAGCGGCGCAGGAACTCCACCCCGCCGAGCGTAACCGGCTTCTGCCTGGCCCCGTCGCGGTAGTCCTTGTGCAGGAAGGTCACCCCCTCCCGATCGATGCGCAGGATGCGGTGGTTGCTGATGGCTACCCGGTGGGTGTACTGACGCATCCTAAAACAGGCTACACAACACGTAGCAACTATGTATAAAAATGATAGTGTTGAAAGACGCTCCAGTGAGAGGCCCTGCTCTCATTTTTACCAAACCCGCCCTAGCATTGATCAATATCATCGATTGGTCCGGTGCAGTGAACCATTAATGGGCTACATTCACCAAACTGCGATTGGTCTTTTTTTGGTAAGCAATCAGTTGTTTATCTTGGTCATAACTTAAAGAAGTGCTTGGAATATCGGTCGCATTTAGATAGGGCTATGGTGAATCGAGTCCATTGAATGTAGAGGGACTATTAGGATGATCTCCATTTGTGCGTTGAGAGGGTTAATTGGAGTAAAATGGCTAAAAGTAGAATTGGTATAGCCTATAGCTACCTTGCAGCAGAGGATAAGATTCTCTCCCTGGAGAATCGGCTCTATCTTTCAGCCATTGTGCTGGCAATCGTGATTAGCGTTGTAGCCACCAGCATCGTATTAGTTATTTCACCCTCCACCGTTGCCCTTGTAACCAACCTTGTACTGCTTGGCTCCCTTCTCACCATATACTGGTTTGCCCGATTTAGGGACATCATGGAACCCCTTAAAATTCCAATAGTTGTAGTCTCCTTTTTGGGCATTTTTACCATATGGGTGTTTGATGGTGGTATTAATAGTCCAGACATGATGATTGCCTTGGTGGTTCTGATGCTGGCGCTACTTATTGTCCCTTATAGGGTAAAGAAATATGTTATTTCGTTGTTTATTGCGCTGATCGTTGTTGTTTATCTCATTCAACTTTTAAGACCGGACTTAATTGTTAAAATTCCTTCTGAAACATTTCATTGGTTCGATAATTTTTTAACCGCCCTATACTCATCATTATTTATTTTTCTGATTATTCGTTTTGTCCACAGGCACTATACCAACGAAAGGCAGCGTGCCGAGGTGCTTTTATCAAAATTTCGAAGCTACGTTGAAAGTGCTCCTGATGGGGTTTTTGTGATAAACGCTGCTGGCTTTTATGTCGATGTTAACATGGCTGCATGTGAACTATTAGGATATTCGCGCGAAGAGATTCTAACCATGCATGCCTCTCAAATGTCCATTCAAGAGAACTCCAGAGGATTTAAGGTGGCGATTTTCGCCTTACAAACCACCGGCAAATACTCCCGCGAGCTCACTCTTCTAAGAAAAGATGGCTCCACTTTCACGGGCGAGTTGAGTGCGGTAAAAATTGATGAAAACCAATATTTAGGTTTTGTTAAGGACGTAACCGAGCAGAAGCAGGCCGAGAGAGAGATTACAATGCTTGCAAACGCGCTGAAAAGTATTTCTGACTGTGTGAGCATCACCGATACGGAGAACAATATCATATTTGTAAATGAGTCCTTCATAAAGACTTATGGCTATACCGAGGACGAGCTGGAGGGAAAGCATATTTCCATGATTACCTCGCCTAACAACAGTAGCACCATTGTGGACGAGATTTTGGTTGCCACTCTAAGTGGCGGATGGAAGGGGGAGCTATTGAATGTAAGAAAAGATGGCAGTGAGTTCACCGTTAGCCTCTCAACATCTATTGTTTATGATGAGAACTACGCCCCAATTGCTTTAATTGGTGTTTCATCCGATATTACCAAACTTAAACAGGAGCAAGATGAGCTGGTCAACCTAAACAACCAGTTGAGGGAGCTAAATGCAGACAAGGATCGCTTTTTGTCCATTCTTGCGCACGATTTAAAAACTCCGTTTAATTCACTAATTGGGTTCTCCGAATTATTACTCAACAATATTGACAACTACGATAAGTACACGATTAAGTCTCAGGTGAAAATTATTAACGAAACGGCAAAAAGCACGTTTGGCTTACTGGAAGATACCTTACTATGGGCACGAGCGCAATCGGGGAAGCTGCCGTTTAATCCGCAAAAGGTGAACTTCTTGGACATTTGCAGTGAGGTTGTTGAAAGTTTAAAGCGGGCGGCTGATGCTAAAAACATTAATATCAAGCAGTTTGCTGAGGAGAATTTTACCCTTTTTGCTGATGTTGAGATGCTTAAAACAGTCCTGCGCAACCTTATTTCTAATGCCATAAAATTTACAAATTCCGGAGGCGATATTACCCTTTATGCAGTTAGTAGTGGGGGAGAGGTGGTTATCAACGTATCCGACAATGGAGTTGGAATTAAACCTGCTGAGATTGCAAATCTATTTGATACTTCAACATTTAGCTCAACCACGGGAACTGCAGGTGAGAAAGGCACAGGGCTTGGGCTGTTGCTGTGTAAAGATTTTGTGGAGAAGAATAGTGGGCATATTTGGGTTGAAAGTGAAGAGGGGAGAGGAACAATATTTAAATTCACCATGCCTTTAGTTTCGAATTAGCTGGATGAAGAAAGAAATTTGTGCGCGTATGGTTTTGTTCATGCAACCATGTGCTGGCACAACCGACTGAAATTTCAATCTGAACAAGCACCAATAGAATTCGGCAATAAGGACTTGAAGAAGGTCGGGTTTTCGAGGACAGAAGAGGAGAAAAAGTATCAGCCCTACATCGTGGGCGTAGGAGTCTCAATTTCAATCTCAAGAAAATCAACTTCTGTTTAGGTTGTTCCAATAAAATGTTTCATGGAAGATTCCTTTTGGCAATAATCTGTTTTTCAATTTTTGGATAATCAGCAAATTTTATTTAGGTTTACTTAGTTAATGGCGAGCGCCGTATAAGTTGAAATAAACTCCAATCAACACTATACAAGGGAGCAACTGTTAATTTATAAATTGAAATTATCTAAACTAAATCAAATGAAGCGCAGGGGATTACTTATTTTAGGATTCGTTTTCATAACGGGCATATTAGCTGCTCAAAAAAATTTTCGACCAGGATATGTAATAAAAGCAGCTGGCGATACATTGATTGGCGAGATTGATTATCGCGGTGATTTGTTGATGGGAAAGATATGTGGGTTTAAGACAAACGCCGCTGCCGATGAAGTAACATATACCCCAGCCGATATTGTTGGGTATCGATTTAATGATGGTAAATACTATGTTTCGAAAGAAGTTAATGGTAAGATGGTGTTTGTGGAGTACCTTGTTAAGGGCTATCTGAACCTATATTACCTAAGAGATGACAATGGAGACCACTACTTTTTGAGGAAGGGTGACACCGACCTAGTTGAAATTCCCTACGAAGAGGGAATTAGGGTAAAGGACGGTAAGGAGTATTTCTATAAATCAACAAAGCATATTGGAGTACTAAACTACTTTACCCAGGAGGTGCCTGAACTTCAATCACGGATTGCTAGCATGAGAACGCTTGATCATGATAATCTTAAAAAACTTGTCGAGAATTATAATAACAAGGTTGGTAAAGACCAAGCATGCATTGTATTTGAGAAGGTGAGGCCATCCTTGAAGGTTGAACTTGAGGTCTTAGGAGGCGTTGCTAGCTATACCAGTGATCTTAATTTGAGCAACAAGAATTATTTTCAGATGGGCGTTATTGGTCATTTTTGGATGCCTCGAACAAGCGAGAAAATATACTGCAGAACTGGGATAATTTGGTCGCATGTTGATGAAATCAATCTGGGATCTAGAATACTTTATTATATTCCCGTTCAGCTAGAGTACGTGTATCCAAAGGGAATAGTAAGACCGAGATTTGCTTTCGGATTTACATTCTCTCCCGAAGTGCAGTCCTTCTCGTATATGGGGGGAGTCGATATTAAGCTGCATAAATCCGTTTCTCTAGGACTAAGCGTTGACGTGAATATTAAACCTAATGATTTCTTTGTAATATCTGATAATATACGATCGCTATCGGTAATGTGTGGATTAGCAATCAAGTTGTGATGCAAGGATTGAACCCTACACTTCATTTCTATTTTTTCGATATATTTATAGCTGTCGAAAAGAATAGGCTTTTCAACTAACCTACTAACCCAATGGGAGCTGCCGCTGAAATATTTGACCATATCCCTGCCGACATTATAAAGTTTGTGCTGGTAACCCTATTCTCGCTTCTAATTGGGTTGGAGCAGCGTCGCCACCACATAGAGGAGGAGATGGAGAGCCTCTTTGGCACCGATAGAACCTTTACCGTAATAGGGATTCTAGGTTTCATACTCTACATTATCAGCCCCCAAAACTTAACGCCCTTTCTTGGCGGTGGTGGGGTAATTGCCCTGCTGCTTGGCATTTTCTACTACCAGAAAATTCAAATTAAGAAGCAATTCGGATTTACCTCCCTCGTGATTGCGCTAATCACCTACTGCCTTGCGCCTTTAATGTATACGCAACCCGCTTGGATGGTAATCCTAGTTGTAGTATTGGTGCTTATCATCACAGAAATAAAGGAGACGCTCTTTAAGTTTTCAAAGAAGTTCGATAATGGTGAGTTCATCACGCTGGCCAAGTTTTTGGTGGTTGCGGGTGTAATTCTTCCGCTGCTGCCCGATACGCCCATATCAGCCGAAATCAACATTTCGCCCTACAAGTTCTGGCTAGCCATAGTAGCCGTGTCGGCCATATCCTACTTCAGCTACCTGCTCAAGAAGTTCGTGTTCCCCGATTCGGGAATAATTCTTACCGGAATATTGGGCGGGCTATACAGCAGCACAGCTACAACCATTATTCTCGCCCGAAAGAGCAAGGAGATGCCCGAGAGCAACAAGCTGGTTGCTGCCATTATTTTGGCCACCACCATGATGTATCTGCGCATATTCCTGCTTGCCCTATTTTTCAACAAGGATATTGCGATTAAGTTGGCTCCCTCGTTTGCCATTTTTATTATCGCCTCCGCTCTTATCGCCATCTTCTTTTTAAAGTTTCATCGTGGCAAGCCGAAGCCGGAAGGGGAGGCTATAACCCTCAAATCGCAAACTAACCCGCTGGAGTTTAAAACGGCGCTGGTGTTTGCAGCCCTTTTCATCTTTTTTGGGACAATTACCGGGATTATCAACAAGAATTTTGGAACGGGTGGTATCAACGTGCTTTCCTTTGTGGTTGGGGTAACCGACATCGATCCATTTATTCTAAACCTCTTCCAAAGCAAGTGGAATATAGATAGTGCTGTTTTAGTTATGGCGGTGCTAAATGCCATAACTAGCAACAACCTGTTAAAAATGGTGTATGGATTGTCTTTTGGCGATAGGTCAATCCGTAAGCCGTTGATTGCTGGATTTAGCGTGCTAATTGTGCTGGGTTTGATATTATCTTTTGTGATTCACTTATAGAAATAATCCACCGGGTTGGGCGTGTTGGCAGAGGAGAAATCTCGTTGAGTAAGATATGCTTAGGGTTAGCTATATATTTCGGAATATTATTGAGTTAAACTTTTGACTTTGCAGCCGTTGTTAAGTTGTGCATAGCATAATTACAATCGAAATTCTTCACAATTTTTTTTCTTTTGCTTAGTTGATAGATATCATTTATTCCAACTCGTTGTTTGTTAGGCTGGTGCATTACAAATAAATTTTTATTGCAGTTTTCTCCTATTCTGTATAGGAATAAAAAATAATCTTATTTAGATTTGTATTACCGATAACGAAATTTCGAAAAGAGTTGATAAAATTATAAACATGAAAACAAAGATTACTGAGAAGAGAACTCTGCTTACTATTTTATTTCTTTTAATGTTCCAAGCAATCTTTAGCCAGGAGAACTACATTGCAGGATATATTGTATCGTTTAAAGGTGATACACTGCACGGTTTTATTGATTATCGTAATTGGGAGAAGAATCCAAAAAAAATATCCTTCAAGGAAAAGCTGACGGACGATAAGGTAGTGTTCTTTCCTACAGAAATTAAGGCATTTAGTGTTCTCGATGAAATTTATGAAAGTGCCATAATAAAGACAGAGGTCAGCCCTTTTAAAACAAATGATCTCGAATACAACAATGAGGTAAAATTTGAAAATGATACAACATTCTTGCAGGCGATTTTAAAGGGCAAAAAAAGTTTGTATACCTACACTAACAGGCTGGGTGAACAACAGTTCTATATTAAAAGTGGTTCATCCTACGAATTGTTAGTTTACAAGCGGTATTTGAAGGAAGATCATGATCAAACTATTGTTTCTGAAAACAACAAGTATCTGGGTCAGCTCTCTTTTTACCTTAACGATTGCCCTTCGGTTATGTCTAAATTGTCCTCTGTTAAGTACAATCTGAGGAGTATAGAAAACCTATTTCTCTTCTACAATAAATGCACTAATTCTGGGATTGATTTTCAGAAGAAAACAGAAAAGGGATCAATGAAAGTTAGTGTAGTCGCTGGGATATCAACAACATCATTGAAATTTGAAAGTGGCGATAATCGAGTATTCATCCGTGTTGTAAATGCTGATATGAGTAATTCTGTAAACGTCACGGGAGGATTATCCTTCAATTATGTTCTTCCACGAAACCTGAAAAAGTGGTCTATAGCCAGTAAGTTATTGTATACAAAATTTAAGTTTAGTGATTATGTGAAGGAGAATAGTTACTCCACCACATACGTATCTCTTGGGTTTTCCTATATCAAAATGCTCAATATGGCACGATATAACTATGCTGTTGGAGATTTTACTATTTTTTGTAACGCAGGTATTTCTTTTGGATTTGCAGCTACTTCTACTAACTATAAAAGAATTGAGTCAGAGTTGTATGGCGAAGAAATTGGGAAAGCATTAGACGATGTAAGAAAATATGAGTTTGGTTATGTGGTTGGCCTAGGAACTGATTTTCGCCGATATTCTTTTGAAGTTGTGCGGGAAACTGGAAATGGTATTTCCGAATATGAGTTGCTTTCTTCACTATCAACCAGATACTATTTCTTATTAGGTTATCGATTCTAATATAGACCTCAATTGTTAAGAAACATTGGAGGTGAAACCAAGAATTATTTTTTAATGAGAAATTTATCCGTTACAAAACATATGCAATTTTCAAATAGCTAGCTTATGATGAAGTGTTGGTATATAATAGCATTGTTTTTTATACTTCCTTTTACCACCAGTGGGCAGAACGAGTATTATTTTAAGGACAGCTCCTTTTCAACTGGGAAAAATCTGATTGGTGGGTACCATACTTCCGAGTTGGTCCAGATCAAGGTTGGGGATCACCTCGTTCCGTATTCGCCCAATCAAATAAAAGAATTTGGGTGTAAGAATGGACGCGTATATATTTCAAAGAGTGTACCGAATGGTGATTCTACGCACCGGGTTTTTATGGAGCGCTTGGGGAAGCCCGGTTTGACGATGTATTACTATAAACAGGGTTGGAGAAGGCACTTTTTCATTGAAAAAGACAGCATCTCTACTTTTGAACTACCGCGGCGCTCCCAGCAGAACCAGCGTTTTAACAAACAGCTGGTCGAGTTAATGTCGGGCTGTCCAATGGCGGCGAATGCTGCCAAGCTTGTTCGCTACAGCAGGAACTCTATGGCAAAGTTAATCTCGCGCTATAACGGATGTGTATCCAAACCTTTTCCCTATTTTCGATATGGTATTACAGTTGGCTATGAGCTGGTAAAGCAGGTTCCTTTGCAGCAGATGGCTGACTTGAATCTGCTCAACTTTAGCTACGAGGGAGGATTTATAGTTGGTGTGTTTCTTGATGAGCCAATTCGCACAAGTGACTTTTCGTTTCATCCGGAGGCATACTTTTCACAACAGCGGATATCGAGAACCGGGGTGTTTGGCAACATGGATGTTGATTATATTTCCACTTTATCCGGCATTAAGATGCCGTTGCTTTTACGGTATGCATACCCTTCAAACAAAATACGCCCCTTTGCAAATGCAGGAGGCATATTCTCGTATAACATTCAAAATATTAACCATTTATACGAGTCTACAATTATAAATAACAGGGTAAATATTGCTGATCTTGGCCCATATCCGCTAGTTGATAAAATGCAATTTGGATATTCATTTGGAGGAGGGGTGGAGTATAGGCTCAGCTACCGACGGTCCATCTTCTTGGAGGTGCGCTACAGTTCCGTTTTGGGTCTAGCTCATCCATCTTCGATGAGCGATTCTGAGATTACCTTTCTTTTCGAAATAAACATATAGCCATGAGATACTGCTCTTTTATTATCCTTCTCGCCATTTCCTTTCTACAAATAGGTTGTGAGAAGGACGCTGTGGTTCAACCTAAAGATTACCCTTTTGTAGTTATCGATAAGCTCGATGTAATGCCAAATAAGTATGTGGCGTTCCATGCTAATATTGCATATAAGGATAGTCTTGAAATCATCGATCATGGGTTTGTTATTGTGGATGTATGGCATCACAATGACCCTTCTAAATTTCACTATGTGTCTTTGGGTATACTGGCAAAAAATCTTACTGGGTTCAACGATACTATTTACTCCGGTCTTGAAGGAGGGATGAAGTATTATTTAAGAGCGTACACAAAAAATGCACGTTACACAGTTTATAGCAACGAGGTTTTTTTTGCTAATAAATAATAAATGGTATTTTGGTTATAAAAGCTAACTTGAAATATAAATAACAAAATGGCAGTCTTGAGTACTAAATTGTAGTAATAAAAAAGCAGATAAATCTTTCTCTTAAAATACAAGGGCCAAACTACTGTTAGTTTGGCCTTTTGCAATATTTCAATTAAAACTTTCTTGTAAAGAGGGGACTATAAGTTAAGGGACCCATTTCCAATTTTGCCACCTAGTTGCAATTATCTATATTGCTCATCAAAAGCAGTAAGTACCATGGCAAATAGCGCGAAATTATTCATTGCCACCATAGCATTTGTGGCATTTAGTTCTGTTCTGCAGGCTCAGCACACTGCTTTGGGTGGAGAGGTAATCTACAATATTCAGACCTCGAGTTACGGTGCAGGACTGAGGGTTGAGCTGCCCTATAAGTATTTTAGCATAGTGCCGCAGGTAGCTTACTATCCGGCCTTCAACAAGGTAACGGAGTTCTACGCTGGTGCCAGCCTTCACTTGAATGTAATTAAAGCAAAGCAGTGGACCGGCTACGGTATTCTGCACGGTGGTTACAATGGCTGGATTAACTACCAAAATAGTGCTGTAAAAAACGCCAAGTTCTCCAACTGGGATGCTGAAGCGGGGGCCGGTATAAAGCTAAACCGCTGCCTTTACCCGTTTCTGGAATGTAGGTACAACGTTAAGTGGCGGGAGGCCAACCTGCGGTTGGGCATTGCCTACACCTTTGGATGCAAGAGCAAGGGCGGCGGCGGTTCCGGTTGTCCAGCCTACGGCGAGCCGCTACACCGTAGGCGGTAGCATGTTATTTTAGGAGAAGTGTTAATTTTGAAATACAAAAAACTAAACAATACGACGATGCAAACTTTGAAACATGTTAAGGTGCTTTTGGCAATTGTTGCCATGGCTGGATTTGGAGTTTTTGCCAGCTGTTCCAAAGAGAGGGTGGAGCCAGAACAGAGCCAGAAGAACAGCTATGAATCGTCGACCGACTATTTTAACGCCAACAAGCCGGCGGAGCAGGACTTTGAGATTACCCAGGATGGACCCGGACCCATTGTTGGAAATATGGGAACCAAGGTTTGGGCGGCCAAGGAGAAGCTGATGTTTGCCAATGGCGATAGCGTGCACTACCCTTACACGGTAAAGTTGGTGGAGCTCTACACCCCCAAGGATATGATATATTACCAGATGCCTTCCACCTCCGGGTTAACCCTGCTGACCACCGCCGGCGAGGTTCGGGTTAGGGCATTTAAGGATAATCAGGAGTTGGTGCTGCGCCCAACCATGACATGGACAGTGGAAATACCTAACGCTGCACCCATAGCCAACATGCTGATATACTACGGAGCGGAGAGCGGTACAACAGTAAATTGGGTAGATACCCCTGCAGGTGGCTTTACAGCTACAGCATATGGCTACAGTGGCGATATAGCTCAGCTGGGCTGGGTGAGCTGTGGAAAGGCCACCTCGGCACCCGCAGCCGCAACCTACACCATTGGCTCCACTACCGACAACCTGGATAATGTTGCCAAGTTTCTCTACTTCCCCAACCTTAAGTGCTTAAAGCAGGTAACCTCACAAACGGCAAGCAACTTGCCCGTGGGTGAGAGCGTGAAAGTTATACTGATTGGCATTAGCTCGGGAACCCCTTACGTCTACAATTCAAACATTACGGTAGCGCAGGATTCAACTTTAGATGT
>Ga0307377_10005629_pt1 | contig 13369 bp, 8 predicted proteins | sample TR3MG_FD_202535 | JGI IMG/M metagenome (GOLD analysis project Ga0307377, IMG submission 202535) | Soil microbial communities from Risofladan, Vaasa, Finland - TR-3 | ecosystem: Environmental > Terrestrial > Soil > Coastal area > Acid sulfate soil | place: Finland: Risofladan, Vaasa | collected... | reverse complement strand
TAAACTCCTTGTCTAAACAGCGCATCGTAGTTGCTGTAGACGGCGGAATTCATGGGACAAAAAAAGGAATGACCGGCGGGGTGGGAATGATTGCTTTCCACCTCGCTTCGGTCAGTTCCAATTGTTTCGTGGTTAAATCCATTTCAGTACTTGGCCGCTTTTTTCCTCCAAACCCAAAAGACCCAATTACCAACAACAAGATGGAGCTTATGGGCTTTGCGATAATGGCGTCTAATCTCGTAAACGAGTTAGATGACGGCGCGTCGGTGGACCGGGACCGGCGGTCCATAAACATCGAATTCTGGAGCGACTCTACATATGCCTTAGGTATTCTCTTCCATCCAAAATGGATTCCAAAGAAGAACAAGACACTCGTCGCAAACGCCAAAAGAGAACTTGATGATCTCGTTACTATGGCTATCGTCAGTGGGAACTTCGTTCGCGGCCACAAAGGGCATTTCATTAACGAGTTTGCCGACCTTGTGGCGGCTACTTCGATACAACGACAAAAAAATATTCAACATAAACTCTCGTTCAACGCTGTCGAAGTCTCTTGCCTCTTCTGTGATAATTTTCCGTGCCAAATAACAGATAACGTCCTCGGTAGGGTGCCGATAAAAAACTGGAAAGATCGCTTCGAGGCCATGCGCTCCACATCATATGAATCGCCTTGTGCTCAAAGGAAGGCATATGACGCCGAATTTACAATCACAAGACCTCCTGACAATAACGCTGAGAATGAAAACGCTGGAGGCGCAGGTTAAACAACTGACGCTGGAGGGATCCTCGATTCCGTCTCACATTGAAGGCGAGATCGAGGTCCTCCAGATATACATGGAGGTAATAAAAAGTGATCTGGAAAGAACCGATATTCAAACATCGGACGTTATCGGAGTGGATAGAAAACAACCCTTTGCCGATTGGTATAGAAAATCTTGTAGCGAATGCCGAACCCCCGAAGAACATGGGAAACATATTGCGGGGGATATTAGTGATAACCCCATTAATAGAAAGCGAAGACGTCGTCGTCGGCGTTCTAAAAAGTCTAAAAAATCATGCGGACGAGATACTCTGTTGCACGTCCTTTCAAGTCCTGGATGGCCTGGCCCAACGACGGAGTCGGGGAAGATCTAATGTGCCTGCTGATTTCCTCGAAACGCCAGACCTACTTATCATCTACGATGTGGAACACCTGGAATCTTACGATGAAAAGAATATAGATCGAGCGCTAGTTGCAAGAGGCATGAGGCCGCCAAAAGTAACCATTATCATCGGCGACACAAAAGGGTTTTCAAGTACGCGTAAATCTTATGGAGCAGATCGCTTTTATGAGTTCCGAAGCAAAACTTCTAAGAAGAGCTCTTAGAGGTGAAATAAAACAACTTATCGAATTAGGTTTCGACCCAGACATCTTGAGGCCTCCGTTTAACACGGCACTTCAAACTCTGGCCGATGCCTTTCTACGATCAGGAGAGATACTTCCTAAATCACGTTTACTTTCAATCTGTGAAGGACTACTACCTCAGCACATAGCGGAAAAGGCGGGTAAAAAAGCGACGCACTATTGGAGTGTTATTCAGGCCGATAAGATTGATTACGACTTTCAGTCGGTAATGGAATCTATCACCGAAGCCTATAACGAGCGGACAGGAGATCCGAGAGTTACCCTGCAGGAAATAACGAAACAGTTATTAGATCTTAATTCGCTTGTTGCACACATCGATGTATCGATCCCGTCAAACGCTGTTATTGCCCGACAACTTCGTCAGGAATACTTCGATGCCGGATCCGGTAATACGCCCGGCATTCCTTTTCCTCCTGAGTTTCCTCTGCTAATTGAATCTCTTGTTCGATTGCGACCAGCCCACATAGTGACTATTGCCGCTAGAACTGAAGTTGGTAAAACGTGGCTTGCCCTTCTCTTCACTCTTCACGCGGCCGTCACCGGACACAAAGTTATTATCGCAAGTATGGAAATGACGCCGTCTGAAATCATTCAACGCCTGTGCGCTCTCTTCGCCCGAGTAAATTTCGATCGAGTGCTAAAGGGAACACTGCAACGCAAGAGTCAGAGGCTATATCTGAACGTATTAGACGGATTCAAAAATGGTCAAAAGTTCTGGAAAAACCTCTCGTTCGTCGATCCCTCCGAAATCACAAGTGTTGAAGCCGTGGAGATGAAGGCTGCCAACTTCGGAGCTGAACTCGTCGTGGCAGATGCTTTTTACGATTGGCCTCATAGGCAGAAAGAAGATTACAAAGGCATTCGTGAGAACTTGAAAATAGTGCGCCGAGTTTCACTAATAACTCGTCGTTGTTGGATCCTTGCTGCCCAACTAAATAGGCAGGCAGACAAGGTATATACGTCAGACGAATTTGCTATGGGCGGATCAGACGCATTTAACTACTTATCGAATTACGTCATAAACATCATTCAACGCAAGAAAGACAAAAAGACTAAACACATGATTCTCAAGCTCGGTAAGAAACGTAATGCAGCCTACTCTCCGCCTAGAATCCATAATTGGGATTTCATGAGAATGAACTACACGCAAATAGGAATCTATAACGAATCTAAGTCCATCATATCTGGAGGAGGAGATTTCTAATGGCAAAAAGAAAGAAGAAGTCTATAGAGATAGACTCAGTTCTTTGTCCCGACGGTAAACCTTACGACTCTGTGGAAATGATAACGAAGACCGTCGAATTCAAACCTGGTGAAAAAGTTATCTTCAGGCAAGAGAACGTAGAGTACCCGGCTAACTGGTCGGATTTTGCCGCCTTCATAATGGCATCTAAATTCTTTCGTGGACACGTTGGTACACCGCAACGAGAATCTTCAATACGTCAACTGCTCGATCGTATCGTTGATAGTATCTCTAAATACGGAGGCGTTCACGGCTACTTCGATTCGAAGAATGAGAAGAAATTCAATGCAGAATTGAAGAAGATTCTTCTCGATCAGATGGCGGCATTCAATTCACCAGTATTCTTTAATGTGGGAGCCGTAGAGAATCCACAGGGATCGGCCTGTTTCATTCTCAATGTTAAAGACAACTTACCGGACATATCTAAGCTCCAAACACAAGAAATTGAGATCTTTTCCCACGGAAGCGGGACGGGTGTGAACCTGTCTGAACTAAGAGGTTCTGGCGAGCGCCTTTCTAAAGGAGGATGGGCCTCTGGTCCTCTTACCTTCCTCACAGCGTTTTGCGCCTGGGCAGGAACCATTCGTTCAGGCGGCATCCTTAGACGTGCTGCTAAACTTATGCGTCTCGACGACACTCACCCCGATGTCTACAACGGTAAAGAAGATGGATCAGATTTCCTATCGTTCAAATCGGCGGAAGAGAAAAAGGCTCGAGCCCTGTGGGATGCTGGGTTCACCTCTGACGAGGCATACGCCACAGTCGCCGGTCAAACTGCAAATTTGTCAGTAGGATTAAGTGACGAATTCATGCAGAGCGTGAGGGACAACACTGAGTGGGAACTAAAGTCAGTTACCACTAAAAAGCAAGTTCGAGTGTTTCCCGCTAAGAATATGTTTAGTTCTATCGCTAAAAACATCTACCAATGCGGAGATCCTGGAATTCATTTCCGCGACAACATCAATGCCTGGTGGACTTGTCCTCGTTCAGGACTTATCCGCTCGTCAAACCCGTGCTCGGAATTCTTGTGCATAGATGACTCAGCATGTAATCTTGCATCACTTAATCTCGGAGCATTCTTTTCGATGCCAGAAGGCATCTTTCACAAAGAGGAATTCCTTCACGTTGTCCGCATCATGGTTATTGCCCAAGATATTCTTGTAGATCTGTGCGGATACCCAACACCGAAGATAACTGAGAACTCGCACAGACTCCGACCTATCGGTCTAGGATTCTGTAACCTCGGAGGAATCCTAATGGGTTTAGGACTTCCATACGATTCAGACGAGGCACGGCATTGGGGATCCGCATTATCCGCGCTCATGACATCTCAAGCCTACAAGACATCTATTGATCTGGCACAGAGATTAACCCCGTTCAAAGAATACGCATTAAATAAGAAACCATTCCTCAGAGTCATTCGCAAGCACTGTCAGGCCGTAGATCAGATTGTGCCAGAAAAACTAGCACTACTATCGCTAATGGAGGACGCCCAATCCATCTGGAGTGATGTTCAGCGTGACGGGGAAAAACACGGCTTCCGCAACTGTCAAGTAACTCTTATTGCTCCTACAGGGACTATAGGGTTCCTAATGGATGTGGCAACTACCGGTATAGAGCCGGAGATTTACCTTGTTCGAAACAAAAAAATGATCGACGGTGGTAACCTTAAAACGGATTGCTTGATGCTTGATGCGGGATTAGAAAGTCTTGGCTATAAAGCGGAAGAAAGGGAAAAGATTCGTGCCGCCATTATTGCCACAGGTGACTTAGATAAAAGCGGTATCAATACTCAAGATTATCCCGTCTTCCTCACCGCTTACCCATCCGTTGAGGGGGCGGAATGCATCTCCCCTTCTGGCCATCTCCTAATGATGGCGGCTGTTCAGCCCTTCATTTCCGGAGGCATTAGTAAAACTATTGGTAGACCAGAAAGCACAACGGACAACGAGATCGCTAAGATCATCAGTCACGCTTGGAGACTCGGACTTAAATGTCTGACTGTTTTCAGAGAGAACTCGAAGATTGACGCGCCCGTTAAGAGCGCCATTGCCCGGGCAGAATTTCACGCAAAGCACACTAAGGACAGGCTGCCTGACACTATTATTGCCGATCGACACCGTTTTCAAATAGGCGACGCCAAAGGCTACCTCATTACTGGATTCTATCCAGACGGGCGTGTTGGAGAAATATTCGTCTCCCTGGCCAAAGAAGGATCCACTCTCTCTGGTCTTATGGATTGCTTCGCCACCGCCATATCAATAGCACTTCAACACGGCGTTCCTCTTCACGAACTCATAACTCAATTCTCTCGCCATCAATTCGAGCCTAAGGGCATCACACATAATAAAGACATCAAATTCTGTACATCGATTATCGATTACATCTTCAGGTACTTGGAACAGTTCATTATTAAAAATAGAGACACAACGGAAATAGTAATCGAACAAGTCAGTTCCCGATTGTGTACGAACTGTGGAAGTATCATGAAAAGAATAAATTCTGTGTGCATGGAATGTACTCAATGCACTGAATCCAGAGGAATGTGTGTAGGATAATATGCAGGAAGAAGCTTTAGAGATTGTTCTGAGAAGGCTGTCGGCTGCAGGATTGTTTGAAGAAGCAAGACTTAGCGGAGAAGAGCACTTCGCAATATCTTGTCCGTTCGCCAAGTGGAAACATAAGAGCGGATCGGATAATAGGCCTTCAGCAACAGTCTCGTTCGGAAACAGTCGATCCGTATTTAAGTGCCACTCTTGTGGATTAAAAATGAACCTCGATGCGGCAGTATCTATGCTCAACGATCTAACAGGAGGGATAAGGCTAATTTCATCCATAACTTCTGATGTGCGTAAAATCGAACAAGAACATCGATTAACCGTGAAACCACTCGGCGCAAAAAGGACAAAGTCTCTTACCGATTTCATGGACATTCTTAGACCTATGATCTCTACCCCGTATCCTAAACACATGCTGAAATTCCTAAGACAAAAGAATGTACCGGAAATAATTGCTAAAAAGTTCTACTGCGCTTACGTAGAGAATTACGTACACCCAGGTAAAAAACGGGATATCAGTGTGAGAAATGCCGTTCTATTCCCTGCGTTAATAAAGATTGAAAATAAAGTCTTATGCGTAGGAGCTCAAGTACGTCCTTTTGATGCGGGCGAAGACGATCTAAAATACTACAGCATCTTCCCATTCAAATCTGGTCGATTCTTATTCGGTGAACATCTTCTTTCCCGCATACGTGGAAAACGAATCTTTCTGGTCGAAGGCCCATTAGACGCCATGCACCTCTGGTCAATAGGACAAAAGGCGCTGGGGTTATTTGGGCTCTTCATGTCTACTGAAAGAGCAGAGAAAATAAAAGCGGCTGCCCCTAGAAAGGTATTCATTCTCCTCGATCCGGATCAGAACGAACAACAGACTCCTAAAAAAATCTTTGATAACTTAAAGAAAGTAGGAGTACAAGCCGAAGTAATCAAAATTAACGAAGATCCCAAACAGTTGACTAAAGAAGATCTCACCAACCTGTAAGGAGTTAAACAACATGGGTAAGAAAAAAGCCGGGGCAAAAAAAGTTATGGCAAAGAAAACCGGGGCAAAGAAAACCGGGGCAAAGAAAAAAGCCGGGATAAAGAAAGGCACGCTGAAGAAAGTCGAGACTGATTCCGCAGTGGCAGTGGATGATGATCTTATGGCTCCGGCAAGAAAATCAGAGGTTAAAGGAAAAATCTCTATCATTCGTAGAGCCTTTGCCGAAGGCGCCGAACAAGGATTAGGATTCGTTCGAACGGTCTGGTCTGATATATGGGATAAACGATCTCTTCGCGACTTCGCTCTCAAGAACGGCCAGCGAACTCGCGGCGCCATCCTCACCAACCCAGTTCCAATTCCTCTTCACACACTGGTGACTAACTGGGTAAGCGGAAAACAATCATTCGCCTCACGGGATCATGTTCGTTGCTCCCGTTTGCGGTTTGACGAAGAAGGACATCTCGTTGAAACGGGGAAAGAATGCGCGGCCTGCACATTCCTTGGACAGCCGCCAAAGATCTTCCTCATATTCGGAATCGGCGATATACGAACTCAATTCGACAAAGACGGAAACCAAATTGCCTGGTCCGTAAAGCGTATTCTGCTAAACAATTTCTCGGTACGTGACGCTATCATCGACGCTGTTGAAATGGCCGCAACACGTGAACGGAGAGATGCGGATATCGCCGGAAGCCTGTTCCAAATAACTCGAGGAACTGGTTCAAAAATTCCGCGTATCGGCGACGTATGGGTCTACGAACGATTCGTTAATATGGAAGGCGCAACCTTCAAGAAAATGATAGCACTCCTTCCTGATTGGAACGAAGAGTATCCGTTGGTAGACGCTGAGACAATGAAAGCCATGTGCCAAATACACATGAATGTTGGCTCTCAGAACACACTCAACAATCAAGATATGTGGGATGAAGAGGGCGCCCAAGAGCTCTTTGGAAAATCAAAAACCGCGACCAAGTCCTCTGGAAAATCAAAGACTGAAGAAGAAGAAGACGATCTAATGGGGCCGGCTGCCGGATCAACCAAAGGTCCCTCTCTCTCCGAAATGGATGACCTCGAAGACATGGCAGAAAAAGAGGAAGAAGAGGAGGAAGAGGTAGAGGAAAAAGAGGAAGAAGAGGAAACGGAAGAAGAAATAGAAATTGGTACGCAGGTTATCTTCGAAGAACTGAATGAAGGACCTCTCGCAGGTACCGTCAGCCTTATTACCGATAAGAACGCCACAGTCGAAGTCGAAGAAAACGGCGAAGTCTATGAATACGAAGTACCTCTCGAAGACTTGACCGTAGTCGATGGCGATGACGATGATGACAATGACCTTCCTTTCCCGGAAGAGGAACTCTAAACCATGTTCGATACGTTGAGGAACAAAGTAGATAAGACGGGCGTCCTCAGCTTCGATCTTGAAACAGATTCTAAAATTCCAGCCGAGGTCACGAAGCTAGAGTTAATAGCTCTAGCTTCTGGCCTCAGTCGGAAGATCGAGGCAGTAGCAGTACCTCCATCTAAACGAATAGTCAATTACTTGGTTGAGTGCCTAAGGAATCCTGACCTTCGAGTTGTGGGCCATAACTGCTTCACATACGATCTCGAAGTACTTCAGTACCAAGGCATAATTGACCTGAAAGATGTAAAGGCTAGGATCGCAGATACAGTCGTCTTGTCCTGGCTTCTCAACGAAAACATAAACCATGGTCTAAAATTTCTCGCCAAGAAATATCTTCGCGCCCACATGGTGGAATACTCAGAAGCCTATCTCGAATCTCCCTCGTTGAGAAAGATCCAAAGCCTTAACACGATAGTGTCTCACAATAATGACAAGATTGAATCCTGTGACAAAAGACTTGCACGACTAAAAAATCCAGCACTTCTGGCAGAGACTGTCGCGACGAAAGACGTTCTAATACAGAACAACTCGGACATGGCAGCAGAAATAACAATATTAAAATTGCGTGCAGAAAAAGATCAACGAATGTATGCGGCAGATGACGCACGACAAACTCTTCGACTCTACTATCAATTCCGCAAAAAGATAATCGAAAAAGGATGGGGTAAATGGGCGGTCATCGAACTTAAGGCTCGCCGAGCGGCCGCCATGATGGAGATGGCTGGCGTCCGCATCGACATAGAAAAACTTGACGCCACGCGCCCAGAAATGGAACGCCTCGAAACACTCTTCCATAATAAAATACTTAATATTGCTAAAGAGGACATTAATCCTCGTTCCAACAAAGATCTTCATCGACTTCTTTACCAGACACTTGGCTTCCCTCCTTTCAAAATGTTCAGTGACTCAGTACCGGAAGAAAAGACGGGAGAGGCAGTCCTTGCCCGCATCGAACACCCTATTGCCCAGGCCATTCTCAATTACCGTGTGGTCAACAAATTAAGAAGTACATACGTCGAAAAGATCTTCAAAAAGGTCAACGGACGAGAAGATTCCCGTCTCTATGGCGGATTCAATACGACAGGCGCCCGAACCGGTCGCTTCTCCTCCAAAGGACCTAATCTTCAAAATATCCCTAGTAGAAAAAAACCTGACAACTACGACGAACGAGTTAGGGCTCTCGGCCATAAAATTCGATCCTACTTCGTAGCCCCTCCCGGCCGAAAACTTATTGTAGTTGATCAGTCACAAATCGAATTGCGATTAATAGCCCACGTCACGCAAGACGACAAAATGCTGAGCGTCTATAACCGATGCGAAATTGAAGACGGAATAAAATTCTACACAGGTGATATTCATGCCGAGACAATGGCCGGTGCCAAAGTCCCGAGAAAAATGGCCAAGAACATGAACTTCGGGCTTTGCTACGGAATATCGCCCGCAGGCTTCTGTCGTCAATTTAAGATCTTCAAACCTGGAACTCGCGATTACGACATTGAAGGCGTCACTGAAAAAATGGAGGCGTTCTTCAATACGTATTCCGGTATAAGAGACACCACTCAACTTATACGTAATCTATGGGATGGGGGATTTCACAAATACCCGCGACGACATTTCTCAATGCTGTCAGGTAGACTACGAAGATTCACTGGGAAAGAAAAACATTCGCCCGGCGCGATTCTCAACGCTATCATCCAGGGCAGTTCCGCGGACTTGCTAAAGGTAGCTATCTCAGCCATCTGTGATCAGATGCTTTCACATCCTCATTTCTCTACTGTAGGACTCCTCATGCAAATACACGATGAATTGTTATTTGAGGTGGATGAAGAGCAGGCAGAAGACGTTGGGATCGTCGTCAAATATGCCATGGAGCGCCCATGGTTCGATTTATCTGTTCCTACACTCGCTTCTGGGAAGATCGTGGATTCGTGGGGTGACGTGGATAACGATGACATACCAGAAATAGGAGTAATGCCCAAATCAAAAAGTATCAAGGCAGCGACGGCAATGCTCACAGACGAGCAAGAGGCATTCGCTTCGCAATACATCCATAGCGTTATGTCGTACAGCACGACTCAACGCGAAAAAGATGTATTAACTCCGGAAGAATACGAAAGGCTAAATCAATGAAAGAAGAATACTTATTCATAGAATTAGTAGGAGCTCATCTTTCTATGGGAGGCGGTATCGGTTTCCGAGACAGAAAATGGACGCGTGAACTCGATAAAGAAAACTCGTATATCTGTCTCGGCGACGATTCCCGTGGAGTAATTCTCGGAACCTGGAACGAACCTGCAAACGTAGCAAGAGCCGTCGTCATCGAAGTAGGAAGAGAAAGACGATCCCTCAACGATGTTTTTTTCTTCTTCACAAATGATAAAGGAACGGCAGAGGGCGTGACATGGAGAATGCTCAAGATCGATATGAGTTTTTTGCGAGTCGTCCTCGACCGAGAAGAATTCTCTATGCGTGAAATCATCCGGAGGTTTGTGAGAATCTCTGAGAACACGCAAAACGAGTCATTCAAGAATCTAAATTGAGAAGACAATGCTTACGATTGAGGAGACTATGCTTACATTCGAGCAACTACAGGTAAGAGTAACTAAATCTATTACTATCATTCGACGTCCGAACGTAAAGCACAATTTAGTTCTAAGGGAATTCGGAAAGATCGCTCAATCTTTCGGAAGATGGCTAGAACCGATCGACACTATGTGCGTTCAGGGTTGTCACCACTGCTGCTTTCGCATGCCTATTATACAATCGAAACTTGAATTCGATTACGTCGAAGCGGCTGTCAAATTAAAAGTGTTCCAAACCAAAGCCTGGATGGATAAATACTATGACACGTGGATGAAATTCTCAAAGGTATTCGGCCCTACAAACGAGTCGACGTTGAATGCCTGGAGAGGTGTCAGAATTCCTTGCCCTATGTTGAACGACGATAGGTCGTGCTCCATATATGCAAATCGCCCTATTTCTTGCCGCGTTCGATGGACCCCTAAATTCTTTATCACAGATTGCTTTCCGAACGCGCCTTTGTTTCCCATGATGGACGGACCCGTCCAGGCAAGCTCTTACGAAATCTCTGATCCTCTTATTCCTCAAGGACCGCCAAAAACTCCTAAGTTTCAATTCCTCACTCTAGTAGAAAACACCCTTAAGGATATCGATAGATGGACATTCAACTTCGAAGGAAAGCCAAGGCCTCTAATCGAAACCATCGGATTGAAATCCGGGGTGTAGCATCCTTACCTGCTGAAAGAATAAGCGAAAAAGACAAAACAGATATCTTAACGGCCGAGCCGTCTCGCTCCGAGAGTGCGCCGGGCAACGCCGTAAAGTTTCCTGTGTACGAAGAAATAGGGGATAGGATCTTTATCCCAAAGTACTTATTCTTCGATCGATTCTATAACAAGAAAAAAGATGTGATCGATTTCTTCAACGAGAATGAGGAACCTTTTGCCTACAAATTCAAAGGAGAACTATACCCCAGTCAAATGGATGGCGCCGAGAAGATCCTGAAGGTGCTGGGTAAAAAGCGTGGGGTAACTGGAAAAGGTCGATGTGGAACAGGGAAGACCGTGATAGGCACGTATCTCATGTCTCGCATACCTGGAAAACATATGGTCCTTGTAGACCAAACTCAGATCGCTGAACAGTGGTTGGTCGAGTGCCTGACTCATCTTGAGAACCCAAAAATCTCATTCATCATGCCTTTGGTCAAGCAACGACAGATATGTAAAAAGTACAGTCTTGATCCTGCCGGCAGAACAAAAATTGATACTACTGGTCATATCATCATCGCCTCGGCCCAAACACTAATGCGAGTTTCTAAAGACACGGAGATTCCGATATCTCTCATCATCGTAGACGAGGCTCACGCCTTCGCTGCGCCATCGTTCTCTAAGAGCATCTTCCGGGTGTCATTCAAGTACTCTGTGGCGCTGACGGCGACTGACAAGCGATCAGACGGTCTTGAATGGATATTCAAGGATATCCTTGGACCATCAATCATTACTCTCAAGGGAAGGCGAATGAACCCACTTGTCGTGTCTATTAGCGTAGCCCTAAAGAGTTCCATAGACGTAGGCCAACACAAAATGTTCTGGTGCTCTAAATACCATAAAATGCGTACGTACTGGGCGTGCCGAGCGTGTGACAACATTGCCTACTGTCAAATAGTCCAAGAAAGCATCAACGCAAAAATAAAGAAGGTCGCGTATCACGAAATCTGGGCAAGATTGGCCGGGGATCCGTTCTACAATAAAACTGTAGTTAACGTCATAAGAAAGTTACACCGAGCTGGCCGTAATATTTTGGTTCTCTCTAAATTCAAAGACCATCTTCGTTTGTTAAGGGAATTAACCATCGCCCAAGGCGTTCCCGAGACAGATACATCACTCTACTTCGGAGGAATGGATAAGGATAAATGCTTACCATTCCCGATCACCTTTGCCACATTCGGCATTGCATACAAGGCGTTAAACGCACCTGATAAGGACGCAGAAGTCCTATCCATGCCCGTATCCGAGGTTGAACAACCCGCCGGGCGAATAGAGAGGCAAGTGGTGGGAAAGAACCGTCCCATAATTGTTGACTTCGTTATCAACAACGCGCCTATGCTTCTTGGTTCATATAAGAAGCGACGCAAGTTCTATAACTCAGCGGGGTACTTACATGGTAACGACCTTACCTGGGCTCTCAATGTATCTGGAAGTGTATAGGACAGGCCGTACTGAAGAGATTGTGAAACGCGCTCACAAACACATAATTATGGCCGATGAAGGAGAAGAAATGCCAGAAAGCACAAAGAAATCAGCAGTAGAATGGGAATCTTTTTCCGCAGGACTCACTGTCCCAACAAACATCAAATACACGATGATTCGATTTGACATCGTTGGAAAAGCCCGGAATCGAGCCACATTCATTAAGCATGCAGCGCCTCAGATCAGACAGGCTATTAACGAGATCGCAGAGGCGTGTGGATTGGAGCCGGTATTCAATCTTTAGTGGACCGCATAGGGCGGTCCATCAGGAGGATATATGGCTAAGAAAAAAGCCGGGAAAAAGAAAGCCGGAAAAAAGAAAGATGTCGAGAAGACAGTTGAGAAAAAAGATAAGCCGGCTACTGTCCAGAAACGGGAAATAAAACGTAGACCATCTGTCGATGAATTTGTTAGTGCTCGTCCTAATTCAGAGTACGCAATAAAAGCAGACGACCTCGATTACTTCAGTAAACGAAGAATTCATTGTGGAGTTATTGACGTCGAACTCTATTTAATGCCGTGTATCGGAGGAAGAACTAGCGTCTTAGGTGAAGAGATGGCTGGCAAAACAGCCTTGTTAAAGAAGATGGTAGGAGCCCTTCAGCACACTTGTCGCCAGTGCCAATTCCCGATCATTGAATGGGCTTGCGAGAAAACCGGGGAAGTAAAGAAAACCTGTAAGTGTGGGGCCAACGATCCGATGCAAGGAATATTCATCGACATAGAAGATTCCTTTGATCCCCTCTGGGCTAAATTCTGGGGTGTTGAGATCAGTAAAACAGTTAAGAACGAGAAGGGCTATAAAGTTATGGGCGGGAAACAGGATGGCTTGTGGGTAGTGAAGCCCACGTCGGGTGATTATGCCCTCGACTTCACAGTGGCTGCTATTCAGGACGGAGCCGCTGACTTTGTAGCCATAGACTCTATCGCCTTCATCCTGTCAAAAACTGATCAAGTGAAACTCGTGGGTGAAGCCCATCAACCTATGCAAAGAGCTGCTTTCGTAGCCA
>Ga0307377_10005628_pt1 | contig 13369 bp, 24 predicted proteins | sample TR3MG_FD_202535 | JGI IMG/M metagenome (GOLD analysis project Ga0307377, IMG submission 202535) | Soil microbial communities from Risofladan, Vaasa, Finland - TR-3 | ecosystem: Environmental > Terrestrial > Soil > Coastal area > Acid sulfate soil | place: Finland: Risofladan, Vaasa | collected... | reverse complement strand
CCCCGAGACTGTATCCCGCCGGTTGGGCACCTTGTTGCCCACGGCAACATAGATATCCCAACCAATCAAGATGGCCGCGACTGCGGCCATGATGATTATGGTGATTGTCCTCGGATCCATGAGGCTACCCGCGACGGTTAAACGTGGTCACGTCCACCACGGAAAGGGTGGCCGATCCCGCCGCTATCCAATACTCCTTGCACTCAACCGGGCCTGCCCACTTTCCAGGACCACCGGCCGCGGTCGCCACCGGTACCGTCACGTAATGCTCGTCGTTGGTAACGTGATCCGCAAAGAAATAAATCTTGAGGATATTGGTGGCATCGTGATTCTGCGCCACCATCCATTTGCTGGTCCCCCGGCTCATTCGCCCGTCCTGGGCTCCCGGATCTAGGCGATCCAAATGCTGGCCAGGGAAAACCTGTACCGCGACGGTACCTAATCCGGCGACACGATACACGGCGGGGATACCGCCTCTCCATTCCATAATGCTCATGGTCTACTCCTCATACATTTCTGCCATGATCTTTTTGATCAAAGCCTTTTTTCCGATCTTCCCGCTGTACGTTACGTCATACGCATCGGCCATCTTTTTGAGGTACGGCATTGCCATCGTATCGGTGGGATCGGGCCACTCTCCGCTGGACTCCTCGGGGGATACCTGTGCCTCGATCTCGCCCGTGGTGAGGGTCGATGGGATCTCCTCCCCATCGTGACCCAATAGACCCGTGCCCAGCTCGTCGACCTCATTGCCTTGGCGCTTAGCATCCTCGACCGCCGCCTTGGCATCCTCGGCATGAGCCTTGGCAAGCTCCTCGTCGGTGGGGAGGCGATTTTCTACCGGAGCATCCTTAGGAGGCAACCCGTCTTTTGTGGGGGCTGTGACGCGCTGACCGCCCAGCTCAGCCGCCGTCTTAGGTACAATGCCCGATTGTCCATCCATTTGCGATACCGACCGTACCGGGCGACCTAACGCGCCGTTGGGGGCTTGGATCTTAGAGACGGGGACCAGCTTACCGGCATTCGCCGGATCTTTTGGATCCCAGGACAATTCGGACCAGGCTTTTCCCTGGCAGAGCTTCTCCGCGTCCTCTTTGGGCACGTCCACGGGATTGCCTTCGCCGTCGTCTATAAATCCGCCATGGCCTACCCAATAGGTATGTCCATTGACAGAGACCTTGGAGTTTCGTTTTGCGGGGTTTCTATTTTCGAGTTTCATCTTTCTCGCTCTCCTCTTTTGGTTGGAGCCTTTCAAAGAAAAAGGGCCTGGGGCTATATGAGCCCCAGACCCCTTAGAGAGTCAAGGTGTGAACCTCTTATCCCTCATGCACCCGTTAAGGTGCGCCCACAAAATCGGTCTGTCTGCCGACGTTAATCAGCATGGCGACCTTTCCTGGGGTGTAAAGAACGGGGACGCCGTACCAAATGTTATCGCTGAGCTTTTTATCTCAGCTCTCCGGGTTTCCCCGGAGTATCGGGATATATCTCCACCCATCTCTTTCGAGATTAGGGTGCTGGGCACTCGTGGGTCCATTACCGCTTCCGCTTGGGACCTATCCTCTGAGCCTTCCAACGCCATAGCGAATTTTTCATTCGCCGCCTCGTTGGCTTGGTTGCTGATTGGCATAGTCAAATTCATAACTTTAGCTTTCCAGCAGTTCACCCAGTTACGCACCTCGCGGATTACGCCGCGAGAGGCCGTACCTCAAAGATCTCGAATACGGACCGAACCGTCCGACCTAAATCTTCAATGATTCTCAGCAATTGCATCCACCGAACGCTCGAATCTATAGTGGCCAGAGGTATTTTGACCATAGGTGCGAGCTGTTTGAAAGACATACATTCCAAATTCTGTTGGAACATATATGCCGTAGTGCAGAACGGGAGGCTCGCATTGAGGTCGGTGATTGTAGTCTCACCGGCTCCAACCGAAACCACTCGTGCGATACGTCGTAAGGCCGTACCGTCCGCCTGAGAACGAAAAACCTCGTACCAATCCGGTAACGGGGTTCCTGAGGGGGTCACACCAATGGTGACCTCATCACTGGCCGCTACCGTCAACGCGCCACCGGCAGGAGTGATTGCCGCACCCCGTCCATACCGGTTGACCGGCTGGATAGAATACAGGTAATCGCCCGCGTCGGCCGCGACGAATTGAGAGGTACCACCGGCCGCTGCCAGTGGGGTTGTCTCGGTAATGGCGGCCGGTCGTTTGACCGCATCGCCTACCGCTGCGGTAGGAGCGCCACCGTCGGTGATGAAAGTATTGGATTCAAACCGGCAAATGTTTCGCTGGCTGTTTAGACCAGCTCTCCGGGTTTCCCCGGAGTATCGGACTATATCTTCACCCTCCAAAGAGGGGCTGGGCACTCGTGCGGAGATCATCGCTTTCGCTGTCTCCGTAGTCTCTGAACCTTCCAACGCTCTCGCTTTCACTGCTTCGTTGGCTTGGCTGCTGATTGGCATAGCTTCCGCTTTAGCTTTCCAGCAATTCACCCAGTTTCTCACCCGGCTTACGCACAGGCGGACACCATGTTGATGTCTCCGGCGGGAGACGTAAATCCCCCAATATCCAATCCTATCATGCCCGAGGCACTCTTTCCGTCGTTGAACAAATTGTATCTTTCTTTGGGGAAAAATACCTTGGCCAAATCCGCCTTCACTTTTGGATTCAAGTGACAAGTGTTCTCGCTGACAGTTTACGCCAGCTCTCCGGTTTTCACCGGAGTATCGGACTATATCTCCACCCGCTATCGCGGGGCCGGGCACTCGTGGGGGAGTCATAGCTTTCGCCGGTCCCCTAGTCTCTGAGCCTTCCAACCCACTCACCGTTTTCACGGATCCATGATTGGCTTGGTTGCTGATTGGCATGGTCATAGTCATAACTTTAGCTTTCCAGCAATTCACCCGGTTCCTAAGGCCGCTCACGCGGCCCCCACCCTCACAACCCCTTGAAAAGGTTGACTCAAAAGGTGCGTCGGCGTCCCGTAATTTGGGGCGTCGTGTATGGTCAAGCTCGCGTCAATCAACGCATCTTCGCTCAACGGTTGCCCGCGGAGATCGATGATGTTGGTCGCCGGAGAATTTGTGGTGATCAACTTTTTGTACCCGTCAAACTGCAACGCGGACAAAGAGCTATCACCCTCGAACAACGCACGTTCCACCGTTCGGAGGAGGTGCATCGTACCGTTCACGGTCTCTTGAGCGATCACGTTACCATGAGCAGGACGGACCAAGCTCATTACGTGAGTCACTTTCCGAACCGTACCAAGGTATTTCACGACCGAGAACTTCCGTTCGTAGGTCGAATCGTCCGATTCTGGCAGATCCCCTTCGTCGATAAAACCGGCGTCGGGATTCTGTCCGTACGATTCTATAAGGTTGTATTCCTCGACGGTGTTGTACGCCGCCAATTTCGGAATAGCCCGCCAAAGGCGGATATGCTGCATCTTGTACGTGGTGTTTCTCAAGGTCCGCTCAAGAGACTCCACGCGAAGCGCAAACCCGTCGCCCGCTACTGGGGTGCCGCCGGGTGGGTTGATACTCTGTCCGGCCGAAAGGGCCTTGTTGAGATCATTGACATCCTCTTGGGTGGTCTGCCCGAACCCGGAGGTTCCGGCATAATCACGCCAACTAACCATGTTATTCATTTTCTTTTCTCCTCTTTGCCCCTAAGGGCGTCTTTGTTTTCTGCCCCTTAGTGGGCGTTTTCCTTGCGAAATGCCATGACCTCATCGACCATGGACTTGGAGATCTGCCGGGTCTGCTCGTACTTCGCAGTAGCTCCCAGGATATCCTCGCCGCACCGTGCCACCCCGTTACCACCGGCATCCACGCTCTTGACCATCATGGACTCCAGGGTTTCGAGAATGTCATTCGGAGAGACTTGGGCCCCAGGGCCGTCCGAATCAGCAAATCCTTTTTCCAACGCACCCGCGCTGGCCGAAATACCGCGGCTCTTGGGGGCGCGGGCCGGTTGGCTCTCGATCACTTGCAGGCGCTCGGCCATGCCCTTGATCAATTGACCACTTTGCACGATGGCCTTGGCCAACACCAGGTTGAACCCGTGTTGCCGTTGGTCACTCGCGTCAATCGACTTGGCGACCTCGGTGAGGCTTTCGGTCATCGCAGCGTGCTGAGCTTCGAGGTACTCGGACACGTCGAGGGCCTTTTGCAAGGGCTCCACGTTTTCCGGGTCCATCGGCCCAGTGATAGCTTTGACAATTTCGTCCTCATCGACATCTTCAGTGATCTGTCCACCGAGGGCCTTGAATAGGTCCTCGCGCTCAACGTCGGTGAGGTCCTCACCGCTTTGAGCTTTCTGGAGCAATTCCTCTTTTCGACTCACAGGATCGTCGGCCTTGGCGATCTCCGAGAGCAAATCGAGGGATTTTTGGAAGTCATCAACTGTAATACAGCTCTTTTCTTCCTTTTCTTCCTCTTCTTCTTCCTCTTCCTCTTTGGACTCCCCTTCCTCGTGCTCATCACTTGGAGGGAAAATCCCCTTCTTACCTTTTTTCATTGCTTCCTCCTTAGGCTCAGAGTTGACCCTTCGCCTTCAAATGGTGGGTCAACTCGTAGAGTCGCCCTACTTGGTTAGCGGTGGCGGTAGGAAACCTAGATCGCGTCAATGCCCAGGCCGTTTCGGGCGTCAATGCTTTCGAGGTCGACTCACCTTCACCGGTTTCACTCGCTGCTTCCGTCAATTTGTCCTTTAGCCGGACCCGCTTGTCGGTCTCCAAACTCTCGGTGGCGAGGACCTGCCCCGCCGTTGCGCCGGTTTGCGGACCGGCTGGTTGAGCTGCGGGGCCACCCGCAGCCGTGCCCATGCCCAATGCTTTCCACAACTCCTCGGGGGTGTTGCAGTCCTCCACGGCTTGGATGCTCTTTGCCAGAGTCTCCAATCGCGTATCGGTATTCACCGGGCAGTTTGTTACCGCGACGTTTCGCACACTGGCCTTGGCGATCGTTTTGCGATCCTTGCCCGTGCGCTGTTGGATTGAGCCCTCGATCGAGAACCCTAGCCGCCGGTCTCCTCCCGCCTTGTGGAGGGCCATAGCGGTATCCCAAATCTTGTTGCCCCGCTCACTCTCCAGCAAATACCCTTCGGCCCAGTGCCCGTTACCGGGAGCCACTTGGCCGTTGGGTAGGCTCTCGCCCTTTTTGACGTAGCGGAGAGAATCAGCGTCCGGGTATCCAACTACCCCGTCCGTGTCCTTGGAATGATTGTCATTGAACCAACCAAATTTCTTGAATGGCTCAAAATCCAAAGATCTTTGAAGGACTATCTCATTCTGGCGGTCGCGGTTGTCCGTGGTTATGAGCCCCCCGATTCGACGTTGGCGACCCTCGGGCGCGGCCTTGTTGAGCCACACGCCAACGGGTACGTCAAAATCGAAAGGGAGCCCCTGATCACGGCCACTCATGGCTTAGCGGTCTCCCATTGCGACGAAAGTCACCTCGACGGCGCTGTCGGCGGGGTCGCCGGAAGCACTACCGATTTTCTCGACCGTGAGAAGGATCTCACCGGCATTGAGGCTTCCACCCCAATTGACCGCGACAATGCCCTCTGCGTTGGCCACGATTGCCGACGTTTTGAGGTTAGCGGATGCAGATCGGACCTCTTTGAGGCCGGTCTGAATGGTTTTTACCCCGGCCTCGGCGGCCGAGATAGCGACTACCCCACCGGCCATGCCGGGGAGGTGCGTACTAAGATAGGCGTTTGCACTCATTGTCTACTCCTCTTGTTGGAAAATAAAAAAGGGGCCTGAGAGTCCGCGCCATGCCAACTCCCAAGCCCCTTCCGAACCATTGTTCCTACGGGACGTGTTACTAATTGTGGTCTATTCTATCGCCCGGTATTCAAGAAAGTGTCAAGCCCTTTCTTGAATTACCACCATGGCCACAAATCTCCCTCCCCCCGAGGCCAATCCTCGGGAGATAAATCCACCCTCTGGCCCGCCCGTTTGCGGGCCATCCTCTCCGCCCAGCAATCCAGATATGCGTGCTTAGTGTACGGCTTACCCTTCACCCTCTGGACGATAAAAATGTAAAAGGCGTGCCCCAGGTATGCGGGCCAGAATAGTAGGCCAAGGGCACATTGCTGCAAACCGTGGGCCCCCTCATGCAATAGGCCGCGGGCGACTTGAGCATCGTCCCACTTACCAGGCCGGTCTCGGTAGCAAATGCAATAGTGCAAGCATACTCCCCACCAATCTCCCCAGAGCTTCGCGTGCCACGGCTCGATGGGGTCGGAGATCTCCCCCCGGTTGACCAATCGGAATTTTAGAAGGGGACCATGGAACCCCTCGAATTTGAAATCCTTGAAAATGAGGAGCATTCCCACGGGATAGATTACGAACAAGAGGGGCGTTCCCCAATTGACGGCGACGATCCATAAGAACGTTTCCATTTTGTCACTCCGCTAGGTTGTTTTGGTTTCTTGAATGCGTGAGTCCACCGCCATGACAATTGTCTTGGTGTGATCTGCTTTTCGCGCTGGCCGCTACCCTTGCCGTTTTGCATCGCCCTTCCCCGTAAATTTCGCGCAATAGTCGCCCGAGGTGGATCAACTCATTGCCGGTTGCTTTCTCGATTATGGTATGTCGACGTGGCATGGCCGCAATATCGGCCATAGGCGGGGGACGTGTCTAGGTCTGAGACCAGGGGGTCACCATGGTCTCGGCGGTGTTGGAGTAGGTGATCACCTCGCACTCGCGGCCGTCATTCAGCCGGACGATCGTGCGGAGCACCCCCAGAGCCTCTATGATCGGGTACAGTAGCTCCGGGGACCACAAATAGAACGATGCCACCATGTTGTCCACCATGGATACATGCTGGCCGTGGAGGGCCTGGATATAGGCCGCCGCCTCTTGGTGGGGATCGGAGTCCCCGCTGTATTCACGATCCATCATTTTCTTGAATTGTGCGCTTTCTTGAATAGGGCGTCAACCGTTAGTATTCCACCACGCGCCTATTCCAAGCCTCCGTAGCCTTCCGCTTAACCTCTTGCTCGGGACCCTCGCATAGGATAGGCCCTCGGGCGCTACAGCGAATGCACTCTACCCACGCTCTCATGTGGTTGTAGTCGCTGCAAAGGGACCTGGAGGTAGATCCGCAAAAGGGACACGCTCGCGCCTTCATGGCGGGCTCCTCGACCAATAAAGCAGCAATGGACCTCACCCTGGCTTGGATCGTTAGGGGCCTGAGCGTGCCCGCAGTGGATTGTTCCACAATTAGAGCCTCCAACTTCTCCAGCTCCTCAATCGCTTGCTCCCGGTCTCGCTCTCTTTGGGTCGTCATATTCGCCTCCTACGCTCTCCCCTGAGGGGGGTTAAGGTGTTTGTATCAGTCTCCTACGCCGCGCAATCCTGAGCCAATTGTGGGGCACCTCGAAGGGATTTGGGGGTCATGGTTTGAACAACCGGCCCGTGACAAATTTCCACATCGTTTCGAGTAATAGTTTGAGCTTATCCATCACTCCCCCTTTCCGGTTAGGGCTTTTCGGGCGATGCAGCACAGCCGATAAGCGATGACCGCTGCGGCGTAACCGCTCTCGTTATCGTACCATAGGCAATACACGGCACAAATTTGATTATGTGCCCCCTCCAACTCCGCGACCCTAGCTCGGAGGGATTCGATTTCTTCCCTATCCGACCACTCCTGGTTGTCAATTTCTTGACTTTGTTTTTTCATTTCTCTCCGCTCCAGCTCCCGCTCTTGCTCCCGCTCCCGCTCCCGCTCCCGCTCCAGCTCCCGCTCCTGCTCCCGCTCCCGATCCCGCTCCAGCTCCTGCTCCAGCTCCCGATCCCGCTCCAGCTCCTGCTCCTGCTCCTGCTCCCGCTCCAGCCCCCGCTCTCGATCCTGCTCCCGCTCCCGATCCTGCTCCCGCTCCCGCTCTTGCTCCAGCTCCTGCTCTTGCTCCAGCTCCTGCTCCAGCGTCGATATTTTGACGGCACGATCATGGCGTCACCATCGTCGGTGCTAGGCAGTAGCTCTCAATAGCTGCCGTGCGTATAAATAGCTCGGTTGTTGCGACTGGTTGGGAGTCCTTAAATTTCTCATCACGAAGCCCCCCCGTTTCGTAAACAACGTGCGCCTCTTGCAGACATACATCGTCGTGATTCACGCCAACCAATTTGCCCGCATAGATGTAATTCAAGCACCATAGCTGGACGTATTCTCCAAGTAATGATTCAAGTCCGTCTGCTTCAGTTGATTCGATGATTCTTTTCATTTGGTTTCTCCCTTAGTTGTTTTGTTGTTCATTTAGAGTTGTTAGTTGGTCGCTCCAATGAGTCATCTGGTCCCCTTCCCGGCTAGGTCCGGTCGCTTGATTCTGCGCCGAACTAGGGTGGCGCATTGTTTTGCTGCTGCGTCGGATACTGCGTAGGATGCTGCGTAGGTTGCTGCGTCGGCTGCGTAGGCTGCGTGGGCTGCGTGGGCTGCGTTGGCTGCGTAGGCTGCTGCGTTGGATGAGCTGGCTGCTGCGTCGGCTGCTTTTCTAACATCATCCAAGGTAGCCTCGCCCGCACACCATTTTCGCGCTGTCTCGATTGCTATTCGAGGACGGTTCTCTCCTGCCGGTACATATCGCAAAGACAACTCGGCACAATCGCAGGCAGCAAGCACGATCTGTTTTCGGTCAACAGCTAGTCTGGCCGCGAGCCACAATAACCAATCACCACGATGACATATTCTCCAAGCCTGCGCATAGGATGGTTGCTCACGAGCCCACTTGACGGCACCGCCGCACGCATCTAGTTCTGTAAGTTGGTCGCTCCAATGAGTCATTGCTTCCCCTTTCCGGCCAAGCCGGGCTCAGTCGTCACCGCCAACCGGATCACGTCCTCGGCCACTTGATCCGCGCTCACCATGGAGCCGAACAAGATTTGGCGCTTAACGCTCTCGCGGGCGATATCGGCGGCTTCGGTTAGCCATTGCTTCTGCCAGCACTCCAAAAGAGCGTCAACGTGCGTACCCAAAAGATTCTCTTGAGCTGGTGTGAGCCGTCCCCCTTTGTGGAGGTGGGCCACAAATATGGCCAGATTATCCCAAGCCTCAGTCCGTTCCATACCATTCCTCCATGAATTTCTCGTGACACGTCTCGTGGATGCTCCCGCGCATCTTGGACGGCCAGTGATCCATATAGATCTTATTCAGCCCCTCCCACCGGCCGCAATAAACGCACACGGGATAGGGGGCCGGTACCGGCGTTCGCTTGGGGCGTGCGAGTACCGGGGTGCGCTTAGGCATTAGATCAACCTCGGCCAGAATTTGGGAACCCACGCCTCGATCTGATCCAAATTCTCATGTTGGATCCGTCGACACCCGGGAGCCATAACGCCGTAATCCTCAGGGCTGTCCTTCTCGATGAAGGGCCGCAAACGGTTCGACCTAAAGGGTTTTCGGATCTCCCGCATAGCCCTTGCCTCGATCTGGCGCACCCGTTCCCGAGTCACGCCCAGCTCGATTGCGATCTCTTCGAGGGTCATGGCCGCGTCCTCGATCTGCCTCATAGTCCCTTGATCTCCTCGTAGGTTTTCAACACCGTAGCCGCAAACCCGTTTTTGGGGTCTCGGTTATTCAAAATATCCGCGTGCATGACGTTTTCCCCCCGGTTGTACGCGGTGAGCGCCAGCTCCAGGCTCCCGAACAGCTCCTCGTAAATCCCCAACACTTTGAGCCCCTGCCGCAGATTGCAGTCCATTTGGGAGAGGTCGCAGGGGTCTTTCATCAATCCCGCCCAGCTCTCGCGGACCTGGATTAACCCCACCGCGTCCTTATTCGACCGGGCGGCCGGGTTGCAATTGCTCTCCACCTTGGCCAGCGCCAATACCAGCTCCGGGTCTCGGCCGAATAGGTGCGCGTACCGATAGATTTGCTCGGCCACCTCCCGAGCCTGCTCGGGCTTGAGGCCGTACACGATTATTTGGGCCTTGAGCCTCAACTCGGTCTCGCTGGCGGTATGACCGTGGAGCTTGATGGCCTCGTGGATCCCCTCCCCCATGGCCTTTTGCTGGGCCGCTTCAATAACCCCCCACGAGAAAACAGCCGTCGCTACCACCAACCCCACTATTATTGTGAGTAGGCCATTCCAATCCAATTTCTTGAGCATTCAATCCTCCTCCTACCCTTAACCAATTTTGCCGAAATTCCCGGGCAACTTTCTTGATTTTCGATAATACCGGAACACCCGGCTAAGTAGCCAAAGGGTCTGCTCGAACGGGGAGAGGTAGGGGAAGTCTAAACTGGTGGCCGCGGTTACGGAGAGGCTCGATACTTTCGAGATATGACAAAGGTCTCCCCAGCGCCCTTTTCTAGGCTCATGGGCAGCTCGATCGGCTCCCGGCACCAATAGCACTGGGCCGTGCACTTGCCGCTCTTGAATATCAGCTTGCCGCGGATCCGAACCTCGGTGGTTGTCCCCGATTTTTGGAGGACGGCATTTTTGCACTGAGGGCACCTGTTTTTGTTCATGTGGGTCAAACATAGGGTATCTCCCGGTATTGGGGAAGGTCTTAGTCACAAGATCCCCTTCTCCATTGCAATCCACTCCGTTATGACCAGCGTCCCCTCGTCCCCCCCGCCCCACACCTCCGAATCATCGTCGATTTGAGACTGAGGGATCCAATACTCTTTTCCCTCGATTACGGCGAGAATAGCCTTATCGGTGGATGCTTTGCACAGCACGTCCTCGATAGTCACATTTATTTTGGCCATCACCGACCCCCGACCGTCACAGCGAATAGCTCCAGGGCCTCGCTTTCAACCATCCCGTGGCCTACGATCAAGTGATCGATCATCCACTCAATCCGATTGTACGAATACTTGGCCCGGCAATGGGGGCATTTGGCTTTCCAGAAATCCAGCTTTTCGGTGGGCAACCACTCGCCGGTCACCGCGTCGTACTCCACCGGGATAAACCCGGCCTTTTCTACCTGGTAACGGCGATATTCCGCCAAGGCTTTGCCTTTTAGTTTTGTCATTAGTCCATAACCCCATCGTAATAACGGCACTCAACGCCGTTTGCTCTCAAAAACTCGATAGCGGGGGCGCACGCTCGGGAAATACCGACATTCCCCTGGGGGCCTCCCGTGGCGATAATTTGCGTGGTCACCTTCCGGCAACGGGGGGCGATGTAATAAACCTGAACCCCAGCCCCCAGCACGCACGATCCGATATCCTCAATCGTGGGGGAAATTTCATCGATCCTGGCTTGGGCCTCCTCAATCAAAGGCCGAAGGGCCTCCAGCCCCGCGTCCGTGTACGCATTCACCTTTCGGGCATAACTTCCGCCAAGGTGAACCAAGCCGGGGTAGAGGTGAAGGTTTTTGGTTAAGGGTTTTTTCGCCATTTCAGCCTCCCGCCTTTTTCAGGCACCGTTTACAGGTTATCTCCCCCAGCTCCCGGTCCTCCCCCATATCCCAGCCCGCCCCGCTCAACCGGCCAGGCTTCGCACCGCAAAGCGCCTTGCCCCAGTGGCCAGGCTCGGGGAGTAAATGGACCAAGCGGCCTCGGTCCCTCTCAGCACCGTTCGCACACCGGCCGGTCAACATTGCCGCCACCGGCTCCAACGTGCCTTGCGCCATTCCGCAGCTCGGGCACTGACTATCTCCGCACAGGCAAGGCATATCAATCTTCTCCCTTTAACATGAAGGTTAGGACGGGCTCGGGGGTGTCGCCGGGTCCGCAAACAACCTTTAGCTCAACCTCTTCGCCGTGAATGATCACTTTGAAAAGCCGGGTCGTGGGGTCCAGCTCCCGGGCCATCGCCTTGGACATCCAAAAGATATCGTGGAGAACGCCGTCAATGCTGGCACAAGATCCCTCGGCCTTGATTGCGTCCTCGACCAATCCCCAAACGGTGTTGGTGCAAGCGATCGGGGTCTTGAAATGCTCCCGGCATATCTTGGGGGCAATTTCGGAGAGGTCGACCAGCACGCCATCCTCGATGGCTTGGGTTCGGGTGTAACAACTAATAACGGGGGCATCGTCCCAAAATCCCTTTTGTTCCATCGTTGCCATTGTCGTTTCCTTTCGGTATAGGTTGCACCTAATTTTACCGTCAATTTGCCGGTAGTGTCAACTGTTTGTTTTCTTTCTTTGCTCTTTTTTTCTTCGGCGCTTTGGCTATCGGGAGGACCTTTGCCCGGGTCACCACCGTTTGGGGGCGGCCTTCGTAGGTCTCGTGTTTTTTCGGGGTGGCCATTACACGGTAGGTAGCGCCCTCGACCATGGTGCCCTTTGAACCTTCACGGTCCTCAACGACGCGGGCATTGCTGGCGAACCAGGTTACCGCGTTGCCCTCTGGGGTCGCGAATTTGTGAATGGCGGTGTTGCCCCATTCGGTCTCGACCCAGAACACTTTGAGGAGGGTGAGGAGAAACTCGGCTCTCTTTTTGATCTCCCCAACGTACTCATTCCCGTTGGCGATCAAGACGGACTTTTTCAGCTCCTCACCCTTGGCTCTGGCCCAGCTCGAAACTATTGAGGCCGCGTATCCGCTCATTTTGGGGGCCACGTAACCCAGCTTCACAATGGCTTTGAGGTTGTGGATGTAGTCGCTGGCCGCTTCGGCTCCCTCCAGGCCCTCAACCCAGGCCGCCGCTTCCTTGCCTCGGGCTACGTGGGTGGGACCGACCTCAAACATGACCTTTTCTTTCTCTGATTTGGAGAGGCTCGGATTGTGGCCAGCGTGGAGGTGGGTTTCAACGTACACGGCCGTCGCCACTTTTCGTCCAGCGGACTCGTAGGCCATCCCTTTGGAGACCCACCCGCACTCTTCAATGGCGGCTGAGGTCACGGCCAAAAACTCTTCCAGGCTCCAAACTATCGGGAAGCTCTCACCGCGCTCGGGCTCTGCACCCAGGCTCTCTAGGAGGGCGGCCAGGTCGGTGAAGTATTCAGCGATGGCTTCCGGGCTTTTGTGCCCCAGGAAGTCTTTAAGGCAAGATCGGCCGACTTGTTTGTACTCGCCGGTTTCCTCATGGCGGACAACGAAAGTCTCTTTTCGTTTTCTCTTGGTCCCGCAATGGTCACAATGCTCGGGGCTCGCGGTGCGGAATCTTTCGGGGAGACCCTCCTCAACCGACCGGATCAAAGTGACTCCGCCCTCATGCTGGAGGGTGGCGACAAATTCCCAGCCGGAGAGCTTCGGGGGTTCCCCTTCGATTGTAATGGCCTCGTGCTCAACCAACGCTCGGTAGGGTTTCCACTCGGTCTCCCCGTAACAGTTGGTAACCATTTCGTAGCAGGTTCGCTCGATGGCCAGGGCGGCGACGGTGGCCCAGGTGATAACGGGGACACCCAACTTAGTGGCGACCTTGGCCAGCTTCGCCAACCGGGTCTCCAGGGCCTTTACGTTTTC
>Ga0307377_10005627_pt1 | contig 13371 bp, 20 predicted proteins | sample TR3MG_FD_202535 | JGI IMG/M metagenome (GOLD analysis project Ga0307377, IMG submission 202535) | Soil microbial communities from Risofladan, Vaasa, Finland - TR-3 | ecosystem: Environmental > Terrestrial > Soil > Coastal area > Acid sulfate soil | place: Finland: Risofladan, Vaasa | collected... | reverse complement strand
TAGATGGGGAATTTCGGTACAACCAATACGAATTACACGCCCACGGTGCGCACGACCAAGCCCTGTATGTGGCCGACCATTACCCGCAAAAGGATGGAATAAAAACGTATTTTATTACAGGCGAATGCCACGAGGGATGGTTTCAAAGCAGGGAAGGCATAAAAATCGGCTGGTATATCCAAAAGGTCTGCGAAGATGCAGGTCGCAACGATATGATATATATTGGCCACGTTGAGCAAGATGTGGTTATAAAGCAGAAATTCGGAGAGACTCGCATTAGGATTATGCACCCTGGCGGCGGTTCGCCCTATGCACTGAGCTATCCTTCGCAAAAGATGGTCGAGAGCTTTCAGGGAGGGGATAAGCCACACATTCTGATTTTAGGGCATTATCATAAATTCGATTTCTCATACCCCAGAGAAGTAGCCACTATTATTGCGGGTTGCGTTGAAGACCAGACGACCTTTATGAGAAAAAACAAAATAGCTGCCCACGTTGGGTTTTTGATATGCAAGGTTGGGATGAGAGTTGACGGCACAATAGGCCGATGTAACGTGGAATGGTATCCGTTTTACGACAGGGCGTATCATAGAAAATTAGAGGAATATGAGTTATAGCAAGAACGCCCCCCGCAGCAAGACGAATATATGAAAATCTTCTGGACTAAAAAGCAGTTAGAGAAGTTCAAGGCTGAAATCCGCAAGGAATTGCTCCTTGAGCTAATCAAGCGCAAGGCTAAACGCAAAACAAAAAAAGCAGAGAAGGAACTTTTTAATGTCTAAACATCTATCGCAAAAACAGATAGACGAGATGTTTTTGGCTTATCAGGAAAAACAGACTGTTCATTACGTTTCCGAAAAGTGCCACCTTTCAAGGCAAACGGTAAGACGGTATCGAGACGAGGGCAAATGGGACGAACGTCTTGCCGAAATCAATGAAAAAGCTATAATAAAAGTTAATGCAAAGATGGTAACTAAAAGGACAAGCTCAATAGAGATAGTCAATACTGCTATTGATGTGTGGTTGGCACAAGCCAAAGGCAGCTTGCCTGTAAATTGTCCTTATTGCGGCAAACAGCACGAAATAACTATACCCAGAATGAAGGCACAATTTAGGGATTTGGCGGCTTATTTGTTAGTGAAAGAGCAATTAGGCGGTAATATACCCCCAGAGCCCCGCAAGCATACAGTCGAACTTGTAAGGCCGAGCGAAGAAAGAAAAGAGAATGACAAGAAAAGTAAAAAGCCACAGCTTTAATGGTAAGAAGTACAAAATCGACTATGCTACCGAAATAAATGGAATTTGTGATAGCGTAGCAAGTGAACTTACGATATTGAGGGGCAACAGCATCAAGGCGTTGGGTTCGGCTCTCGAAGAAGGACTTCACGCATTGGAAATACCTGACAAATATCTGCACAAATCCGCAAAAAAAACCAAAGTAGGCCAAAGCCTAAGCAAGGTAGATGATTTGGCAAGATTTCTTTGGCGAATAGGTTGGCGAAAGAAAAAATATGCCCAAAACCCAAGTAAGTGAAAAGCCATTCCTGTGGCTAAATGATAACGCAGATAAGCGGTTCCTATATCTGTACGGCGGCTCATCGAGTGGCAAATCGCATACAGTCGCCCAATGGCTGATTCTTATGCGATTGTTTAGCTGGAGCAATATCGGCATACTTGTAGTGCGAAAAACCCGCTCAGCCTGCAAGGATAGCTGCTGGAAGCTGGTAAGAAACTGGTTGCGAGATATGGATTTTATAGAGGGCGAGGATTATATTGCAAACAAGTCAGATTTAACAATAACTACTCCTGCGAATAGCTTTATGATGTTTGATGGCCTTGATAACGTCTATAAAAAGAAATCTATTGAGGGCATAAATATCGTCTGGGTAGAGGAAGCGGCGGGGATAAGGCACGATGCTATGATAACGATAGAGGAGTTTTTGCATCTTGACATAAACTGCCGCTCACATAACCAAAATGGTACAAATCAGATAATCTGTACTTTTAACCCAGTTGACCCTGTGAATAATCAATGGTTGGAGGACAGGACGAAACGCAAAGACAGGGATGCCGGTATCAGTGAAGTTTTAATGCTAAACCACGAATCTAATCCATTCTTAGGCGATGTAGAGCGACAGAGGATAGAATCGTGGGCTGAAGAGGATGAGGAATATAGGAAAATCTATAAATTAGGCCAGTGGGCTACGCCGAGCTATATCATATACGAGAGATGGGATGTGGTACAGGATTGGCCACAACGCTACGATGAGCGGGTCTGGGGGCTTGATTTCGGATATAGCAGTAATGAGGCGGCTTTAGTTGAATTGCGGTTTGTGGGCGAAGAAGAGGTATATGAGCGGGAGCATATCTACCAGACGGGCTTAACTAATCCTGCCCTGATTAGCTTAATGAATGATATTGTGCCTAAAAACGAAAAGGTAATAGCTGACTCAGCAGAGCCGAAATCGATACAGGACATACTTAATGCTGGCTTTAATGTAATAGCCTGTGATAAAGGTCCCGATTCAGTACGATATGGCATAGATACCGTAAAGCGAATGAACGTACATATATTGGTCGGTAGTGAGAATCTACAAAAAGAGAAGCGGGGCTATAAGTGGAAGCAGGATGCACAAGGCAATCAAACCCAAGAACCATTCAAATTCCGAAACCATCTTATGGATGCAGAGCGATATGCAATATGCAAGGTTAAGAGAATGATTGAGGCAGGTATGACATTTGCCGAACCAGAAGAAAGAGGGAATATAATCCAGCAGAGATATGGAATATCCAAAGAAAAAGAAAAACCAGTCGTAAGCGAACCTGTAAGCAAGGAAGATGATATTATGAACGATGATTTATGGGATATTGAAGAATAAGGAGAAATGAAGATGGGAAAATCATTATGGATAATGATTGTAAGCATACTATGGTTGGTAGTAATGACTATAGCTGCTATAGCAGGCAGGTATGAATTAGCAGCCTTGTGCTGGATTTGTGTATTATTAGGTGATTTGGTAATACTAATTAAGGAGAAACAAAAATGAAAGAAATATTACGTATGCACACAAAGCGGGTTGTTGAGGAAGATGTAGAAGTAGAGTTCCCATTTTACCGTAAGTCCGAATACGACTTTGATTATGCCTGCGACATAGCTTTTACAAAGGTTCTTACAAAAACAACGGCAGTAACTATTACTATTAGGCATAACGGCGTATTTGAGTTGGAAACACGAGATAGATTAGATTTGGAATTAGATGGTTCAAGCATAGATTTTCTGCTTGGCAGGGGACGCCATACTTCCTCAAAAGAGGAATTTGATGCTGCATTAAAAAAGCTGAAAGATGCTGTGAATGCAATTAGTTAAGGAGAAATGAAAATGTTGAGATTAAGTAAAAAAGAGAGAGAGAAAAGGAAATGCAGGGTTTATTTCGGAAAGAGAGATTTGGGCAAATGTGAGGTTGGAATAGATGTTCAAGTTGATACTCAAAAAAGGACTTCTGCGTATTTCTTGCGACCGATGCCAACATTGCCGCCCAGAATGGTAGGCATTACCCTTAACAATGTAAAAGATACTCGTTGGCTGCGAATACCGAGTCCGGCTCGTAAAATGGTAATTAAAACGCCAGATGGCCAGCAATATATCGGGAAGATGTTATTAACAGTTCTTTATTCAAATAAACTGGTTCTTAAGAATACAGGATGTTTTACTGTAAAGGAGAAATAAAAATGAAGGCAATAGCAACAAGGGAATGGAGCTATGGGGAAAATCACAGCCAGACAAATTGAAGCGTATAAGTTCGTCTATATTTACGAGTGCAAGCACGAAGAGGCGGCCCGACTAATGGAATGTGGCCGTTCTAATGTGACACATTTACTTTTACGTCTAAAAAAAATAAGACCGTATATATTCCCCCCTAAGCGCCATATCAGGATAGAAACCCATACCGGCACTCACGGTAACCAGGCAATTAAGACAGAAACTTATACTGGTACTCACGACTCACAGGCGGTTATCAAGTTTTAGTATCACATTTACGTCTATATATAGAGAGCGCTCTTTTTTTAGGCTGACCTATATATGGGCATAAGAAGTCGATTGTCGGAATGGCGGCGACAGCGGGCGGTTAAACTACTTACACGGGCGGATAATGTAGGAGGGTGGCCTATTTTTCCTTTTCAGGAGCATCGCCCCTATTATTCCGATGTTGACTTTAAGGAATTAGTTAAAAAATACACTTCTTGGGTTTATGCCTGTGCTTCTAAGAACGCCATTAGTTGTGCGCAAATACCATTACGGCTTTATGCGACCAGAACGGGCAAAACGACTAAAGCATTATTCCCTACCAAATCCATACCGATTGGCCGGATGGAATACTTGTTAAAATCACCCACAGCTCTTAATTATATTAGGAAAGCACAGGTTATTGAGGAGGTAACTGAACACCCATTTTTGGCCTTAATGCAGAATGTCAACGATTTTATGAATCAGTTTGACCTTTTGGAGCATCTGTTCTTATCGCAGGATATTACGGGGAATGCTTATTGGATTATTTTAAGGCAATCTTCGCTCAACGTGCCTTCTGAAATATGGCCCATGCAGCCGCAATTTATAAAACCTATACCAAGCAAGGATAAATTCATCGAAAGATACGAGTATGCCATATCTTCAACTGAAAAACATCTCATCGAACCAGAGGACATGATTCATTTCAAGTATATCAATCTCAAAGATGCCATTCTTGGCCTTGGGCCTTTGCAGGCGTGTATTGTGGCGGCTGACTTGGGCATTTCAATGAACGAATACGAAACTGGCTTATTCCAGAATCGAGCGATACCTGACTGGGCTATGGTTATGCCGCCAGAGACGGGGAAACCAAACCCTGATATGGCGACGCGAATCGAAAAGGAATGGGCAAAGAAATATAGAGGAACTAAAAAGGGTGGTAAACTGGCATTCCTTTATGGCGGGGCAGACCTAAAGCAAATATCGTTATCGCCCAAAGAAATGTCATTTTTACAGGGACGCAAAGCCAGCAAAGAGGAGGTTGCTGCCATATTCGGCGTGCCGCTTTCAAAGATAACAGTCGAGAATGTTAATCGGGCCAATGCAGAAGCGGGTGATTATAGTTATATGAAGGATACGATTAGGCCAAGGCTCTTGAGGGCCGAGCAAAAGCTGAATGAACGATTATTGCCAATGTTTGATGAGCGGCTGTTCTGTGCTTTTGACAATCCAATTCCAGAGGATAAGAATTTTCGTCTGAAGGAAACAACCGAAAAATTAAAAGTCGGCTATATGTCGATAAATCAAGCACGGCAGGAAGATGGTCAGGAGGAAGTAAAATGGGGAGATATACCATATATGCCGATGAATATGGTACAGATAGGCACGGAATTGCCGCCTACCCTTCCACCTATGCCCCCGAAAAGCAAAACCAAAGCGCCACGCAGATTGCCGCCACTGGAACATCCAACCAATTTTGTGAATCAACCATTAGTTCTTGCAATTCAAGGCTATTACGAAAAGCAACGCAATGAAATACTCGCTGATTTCGACAGGGATATGGGCAAGGCGGTTATTAAGGGCAGATATGGTCACAAACAAGACCCCAGCGATTTTCTTTCAGGCTGGTTCGATATGCAGAAATGGAACGGCGAGCTTGCAAGGGCTACCGAACCATTTATCCGCTATACGTTAATGAGTGGTGGAGAGCGGGCGCTTAGGAGTATAACCGTAGAGCGGGAGTTTGACCCATTGAACCCAAGGGTGATGAGGTCTTTAGAGAAGATACGAACCACAAGGACATATCCCATTGTCGTTACCGATGCGAAGAAATTGCGCAAGACACTTGCCGATGGTATGGGACTGGGAGAGGGTGTTTCGGATTTAAGAAAACGGATTGAGGGCATGTACGATGGCGAAATGACAAGAAATAGGGCTACGGTTATTGCCCGAACAGAAACGATTTGGGCTTGGAATGAAGGGGCAGTACAGGGATACGTTCAATCTGGCCTTGTAGAGAAGAAGCAATGGGTAAGTTCCGGCGATCCCCGTTCCTGTGATTATTGCTTGGATATGGATGGCAAGATTATCGGCGTGGAAGGTTACTTTTTCGAGAAAGGCGGAACATTAGAAGTGGCGGGCAATACTCTTAATTTCGATTATGAGGATGTAGGCCATCCGCCGCTCCACGCTCAATGCCGATGTACGATAGTGCCAATTATTGAGGGGATATAAATGCTAACCGAAGCCAAAAACAAAATGCAGAAGGCCGAAAAGACTAAAAAAAAAGTCGCCGCAGAAAGAGACCCGCATATCTGCGTTAAATGTGGATTTGAGAAAATCACTATAAGGAATGGTGGATTTATCTGCCCTCGCTGCGGAACTGAAAATAGGAGATAAAAATGCCCGAAGAAATACAAAAGCAATTTAAGCAATATATAGCCAAAGTTGATACTGACGATGAGGATAGGACTTTAACGGCAGTTATCAGCACTGATGCGGTCGATAGAGATGATGAAGTTTTGAAACCGTTAGGTGTTGATTTTGATAGTTACTTGAAGAATCCCATTGTTTTATGGGCGCACGATTATCATTCCCCCCCAATCGGCAAAACATTATGGATTACAAAGAGTCGGACTAAAATTACAGCCAAGATGAAATTCGCTGATACACCAAGAGCCGAAGAAATATACCAGCTTTACAAAGGCAAATACCTCAATGCGTTTAGTGTTGGATTTTTATCGAAAGAATCACATAGGCCGGAGCCGAAGGAAATCGAGAAAAGGCCAGAACTATCCAGAGCAAGAAACATTATCGACAAATGGGAATTATTAGAATATTCGCCTGTTCCCGTTCCCGCAAACCCCGAAGCGTTGGCAACGGCGGTTAAAACTAAAGAGATAACTGTATCGAAAGAATTACAAACAGAACTCGGCCTTGAAGACGAGGAGACTTTCTATCCAGCAGTAGAAACAAATGAGATAGTCGAGTATGGGCACGAAGATGGATGGGCATTAAAGGCATTAGTCATTCCTCGCCTAAAGCCTGAAGAAACAGAGAATTATATCCGCCTTCCTGTTCGGGACTGTAAAATAACAGCCACAATAAGCATATCAGCGAAAGAAGGTATCAAGGCATTGTATTGTGGCAAGGTTAAAAAGGTAGCGACCTATCTGTTCAGTAAGGAAAAGGGATGGACAATGGCGAAGGCTAAAGCGTGGGTAAAAGAACACGATTCAGACAAAGGCATTGATGGTGTTTGTGCAGTAAAGCCAAAAAAACACCCGAAATTAAAAAAGAGTTTAAAAGGAAAACTGCACAGGCATATTGACCCAAATGAATGTGCAGAATATTTGGTAAAAATCTTAAAGGGACGCATGAATTAAAGTGTATTAAGTCAAAAGAAAATTACGGGCATAGGCGGTTTAGCTGACCGCCGAGATGCTATACCATCGAGCTTGTATAGAAGCACGTTTGGATAAAACCGAGCGTGCTTTTTCTTTTGGCTGCAAATAAATGCCGGAGCAATTAGTTGTCTTGTTGTGGAGATGTCAGGCGGAAGCCGGAGGCATTAGTAACGGGATGATGGAGATTGCAGGTTTTAGATTAAGTATATTCAGAAAATAGGAGTTTAACTATGGTTACATTAAAACTTTTACAGGATTATGATACCTTCAAGGTGGGCGATTTAGTTGATGTCGCTGACGAAGATGCAGAGCAGCTAATAGCAGATAAAATAGCCGAGAAGCATATCGCAATCAAAAAAACAGAAGGCGAGGGAGAGGTTGACCCGGCTATTGAGGCGGCGAAACTGGCTGCGGAGATAGTCAAAAAGGAATGGGCTGAAAATCCGCCTAAAGTTCCGGCACAGCCAAAAAGCGATGATTCTGGTTTCAAGAATTTTGGCGAGTTCGCTCGATGTGTAGTGCAGGGTAAAACCAGTCAGCAACTTATGAGTTATTGCAAATCGACTGGTATGAACATCGCCATAAATGCCGATGGTGGATTCTTAATTCCTCCGGAGTTTAGCACAGTCTTACTTACGGCTATGGCACAGGCGGGTACTCTTGCCCCTAAATGCACGAACTTCGCTGTTAATAACAATCTCAATCTGCCATTTGTTAATCTTACCACACAAGCGACAAGCTGGACGGGTGGATGTACGATTTATAAACCAGCCGAAGGTGTTGCTAAATCTGCCGAATTACCGCAGTTCGCAAAATGCGAATTGCAATTGCACAAAATGGCCGCTGTGGTTTATACGACCGATGAACTTTTGAGTGATAGCCCCATAGCTTTAGAAACATTCCTTACCACGATGGTATCAACAGAGTTCGCACTAACTAAAGACGAAGATATTGTCAATGGCTCTGGTGCAGGCGAGGCATTGGGTCTTATGAATGCTCCTTGCTTGATTTCGATTGGAAAAGAGACTGACCAAGATGCGGATACTATTGTAACCGAGAACGTGCTGAAAATGTGGGCGAGACTTTACAATCCTTCCCGCAGCAAGGCTGTATGGCTTATAGCACAAGACGCTTTGCCACAGATAGCAACAATGACGATTAACGTTGGCACTGGCGGCGCACCCGTCTTTATAGCTGACTTGAAAAATCCGCTCGGAGCGACATTGTTAGGCAGACCGATTATCTGGTGTCCACATTGCCAGACTGTCGGTACAACGGGCGATATTATCCTCGCCGATTTCAGCCAGTATGTAACTATCACAAAAGCCGGACAAGCTATGCAGACGGCAACGAGCATACATCTGAAATTCCTCGAAGACGAAACTATATTCCGCTTTGTTGTAAGATTTGATGGTCAACCCTGGTGGGCTTCGGCTGTAACACCGAAACACGGTGACAACACTGTTAGCCCGTTCCTTGCATTGGAGTCAAGAGATTAAAACTAAAATTTAGTTAAGGAGTTTATTATGGATAATGTACAAGATGTTCACTGGGTTATGCCCACTGGAGTTTCGGATGTACTTGCCGGTGCGCCGATATCTGATTTCGTCGGCACTTCTGTCCCGACCGATACGGTATGTTTCAAGAAATACAATACAGCGTATTTTCTGATTATCAACTGCTTGGGTACAGCGGGAACACACGCTATAACGGCAATTCCTTATGATTCAGTTGGCGGCACGGCTACAACTGCAATCCCGTTTATGTATAAAAGATGCCACACTACCGACACGAATACTGCTTGGGCTTGGGCTACGTCTAATACCGTTACAACCACTGCGGGCTCAGACCAGATATATATCGTTAAGGTTAGTGCCGACGATTTGCCAATAGTATCGGGGGTTAAGTACGAATACTGCTCGTTACTCTTAACGGCAGTTGATAGCACGGCTGTACTTGGCGGTTGTATTATTATGATGGCCGACCCACGCTACGCTCAAGATACGACAGAAACGGTTATTACATAAGATTATATTTTCGTTTCTTCTTTCCGGCTGATTCGGCTCGGTGAAGCGGGTCAGCCGGATGGGAGACGAGTTTTTAAGGAGATTATTATGGTTCAGAACACACGAGGCCCTTTAAGTAGTAAATGGGAAAGGGGTAGTTTGATAATGTACCCGCAGGCGTGCTATGGCCGAGAATATTGCGTGGATGGCGTAAATGGTGCAAGTACCAATAGCGGTTTGGATTGGGGGCATCCATTAGATTCGATTGAAAACGCTATTACTGCGAGTAATACCTATATCGCAATAGCGGCTAATGTCAACAAGCGCAATACGATTTATGTTGGTGGTGGGACGTATGCTGAAACACTCACTACGCTTCCAAGCCAATGCGATATTATAGGCGTTGGCAATCGAACAGCTTGGAAACCATTGATAAATGGAGTTTTGACTTGTGGCACGGCTGTTAATAGTTGTCATTTCTGGAATATCGGTTTCTATTCTAATACGGTTGCACCGCTTGTTACCATTCCGTCTGGTTCGCACGGCATTGGGTTTCACGAATGCGAATTTATAAATGGTGGCAGTTCCGTTACTCATGGCTTGTATCTTACGAATTGTAGCACGGTGGTAATTGATAATAATATGTTTGTTGGCAATCCCGTACTTCCGATTGGGATATATTTTGCTGGGCCTCTTTTCAATGGCGGCAGAATTACCAATAATTTCATCTCTGCTACAACCGGCGGTATTGTAGGCCATACGAATGTTACCTCCGATTACCAGACTTTGATTGCGTGGAATGTAATAGGCCGATTTGACCCGAATTCGGGACAAACGCAACTTACTGAAGGCATTGCCCTAAATACTGATTCAGCTTTTAACTGTGCTATTGTCGGAAACTGGATTAGTGCGGCAGATGCAATTGATGTAACTGGGTGTGGTGCGACTAAGGATGAGGATATGTGTATAGGCAACTATGTTGTCCAAGCCAGCGTGGGAACCTTTGAGGCTCCTGCATAAGAAAGGAATTAAATTATGGCTAAAAAAGAGACTGAAAAGAAAATAGTTACGCCGAAAGATGCGCCAAAAGCTGAAGTGAAAACTAAACCTCTGCCGAAATTCGCAACGTCAGCCGAGGCGTATGGCATTAAGGAGTAACTTATGGCTAAAATGTTGACAAGTATAAAGCGGTTTATTGGCGTATCCGGCGAACGCAAACCTATGGATTGTCCGAACGGCTCGACCTTCTTCGAAACTGATACAGGCAATATGATGGTCTTTCAAGAGGATGGCTGGAACTTAAAGGACGAGGCAAATATTGCTTTGCGATTAGAGATGATACATCGGTTAGACAGTTTGCTGGAAGAGGCCAAACAAACCAATGAATATTTAGAAATGGTCGCTGGTTCACTTAACGATTAAAAACATTAAAAAGTAAAATGTTTTAAGGAGAATAAATATGAATACGCTTATAGAAGATGGCATGGGCTCGGGCGGCGTTGCCGCAGTTGCCAACAATGAATTGCAGGTAACTACCGAAACCGAAGCTATGAAAGCCAATTTTAGGGGTGACGCCTTTACTGTTGTCGCCGATTCGGTTGACCCTGGCGGTGCTGGTGAGGATTGGTTCTATATGATGAATAACGACAGTCGCAATTTGATAATTTATCGAATTGACGGCTGGTGCGCCTCGACTGACGAGGAGTTCAATGTTCTTTTGGGTGCTTCGGACGCTGGCTCTGATGCCGGTGATGTTATAACCCCTGTCAGTAATAATACAGGAAGTGGCAAGCTCCCTGATATAGACTGTACATCTGACGCAACGAATTTAGCAATTACAGGCGGGGATTTAGTAACGACATTAAAGTTTGACCATACTACATTGCAACACAACACCCACTTGTTTCCGTCAGGGATAATTTTAGCACCAAATACACGATTACACATGGAAGCATCAGGCGGCGGGATTGTTCACATGAACCTTTACTTTTATATGGATTAAGAATGTTAAAAAGCAAAACATTTAAGGAGTAAATTATGAAAACTGTAATTGAAGATGGTATGGGTACTGGTGGCAAAGCCAAAATTGAAAAGAACGCCGTAGCAGTTTCGACTGCAACAGAGGCGTTAAAGGCCAACTTGAAGGGCAATTGTTACAGTGCTTTATGCGATGTAACGTCTGCTGTAGCCGCAAAAGATTTCTTTTTTCTAAGGAATGCCGACGAAAGGGATTTGGTAATTTTCAAGATAGAAGGCTGGGCAGACGATGCCTCGCAGGAAGTTACGATAGAGCTTAACGCTACTGATGACGGTCAGGCTATCGTTGCTGGCGATGTGATAATCCCAATAAATATGAACAGTGCATTTGATAATGCGGCGGCAGTAGTTTGTGCGTCGGATGCGACCGATTTAGCTGTTACAGGTGGAGACACCGCAGCCATTTTAGCGTTCGATGCAGTAGCATTGCAGCATAGGGCTTTTGACTTTCCGGCGGGCATAATCCTGTCAACGGGTAGAAGATTGCATTGCAACTGTTCTATTGACGGGCTTATCAATATGAATGTCTATTTTTATTTCAAAGAATAGAAATGTTAAAAAGTAAAACATTTTTTAAGGAGTTTAATTATGGGAATTATTGAAGACGGCAAAGGTGGCGGCACAAAGGCCGAAGTCAGGAAAAGTATTTTGCAGGTATCGGGCAATGAGGCGTTGAACGCCAACTTGAATGGCGATGGTTATGTTTTGCATATTAATAGTATTACCATTGATACAGCAGATTATCTTATCGCTTTGATGATTAACAAAGATAGCAAGGGTCGGGATATGATTGTAACTAAAGTCGATATTGCAGGGATTTCTACTGATGATGATGCGGTTATGGAAATCAATCTCGGCGGGACATTTACGGCAACCGTAGCTAATGGCACGGCGGCAGTTCCGGGCAACGTTAATGGTGGAAGCAAAAAAGTGGCTGGCGGCGAGTTTTACGTCAACGATGGTGGAGGCGATATGACCACTGAAACAGGTGCCTATATCTGTTACGCCCAGAAAAAAGGCCTAAAGAATACTAATACCGAGATGAGCATTCCCGGTGGTTGGGTAATTCCGCACGGCCAATCCATTAGCGTATCCAGTACCCAAGATGATAAGTTTCACGGCTGTATCCATTTTTATTATAGAGATTAGCATTTTTACCCTTTGGCTCGGCGTGGTTAATTCTGCGCCGAGCGGGGATATTAGAAAGGACTACTATGCCTCCGAATGGCTGGGATGAATGGTCGAAGTTTGTATTAAGTGAACTAAAACGATTGTCTCTTGCTTATGAAGGCTTGCGTGGGGCATCAGAGGGAATCCGTATCGAGATAGCCAAACTTAAAGTAAAGGCTGGTATATGGGGCTTAATTGGCGGGGCCATTCCAGTAGTTGTTATGATTTTTTTGTGGTGGATGAAAAATGGTAAATAATAAAAAGCCCGAACAGATTTTAGAGAAGATGCTTGACCTTGCCAATGAATTGCACTGTGAAGTAACCGTAGATTTCGAACTAATAGGTATTCAAGAATTACGAGAGAGTATAAATGCTGTCGAGCTAAAGATTCACGATTTAAGAAGGCGATTTGAAGAGCATAAATAAATGAAAAGAGTATTTGTTATTATAATTTTATTATGCTGCACTTTGTCTGCACAGGCACAGCTTATTCCCTTTTCGGCACAGCAGTTCAACGATGAAACTTTTATGCTCTGGGACAATGGCGACCCGACCAAGAGGGCTATATTTGAATTATCCGGCCTGACTACGGGAACTACACGGACGATTACCCTTTACGATTCGGATGGCACACCGCTTTATAACATAGTCGAAGATACCACGCCCAAACTTGGCGGCGATTTGTCCGGTCAGCAGCTATACAGTATAGACCATATAGTCGATATAAATTTGGGCGGCGATATAA
>Ga0307377_10005626_pt1 | contig 13372 bp, 13 predicted proteins | sample TR3MG_FD_202535 | JGI IMG/M metagenome (GOLD analysis project Ga0307377, IMG submission 202535) | Soil microbial communities from Risofladan, Vaasa, Finland - TR-3 | ecosystem: Environmental > Terrestrial > Soil > Coastal area > Acid sulfate soil | place: Finland: Risofladan, Vaasa | collected... | reverse complement strand
CAGGCTCGCCGAATACCGTTTGGCGGACGGCACCCCAGTAGACCAGATCCCTGAAGACGCCAGAAGGTACGTGCTGAACCATGTGACTAAAAAAGAGAACGGGGGGATGTTTACCCCAATGGGACAACAGCTAGCAACTGCTCCCCGCCCCGAGTGGGAAGCGTTGAAGCAGGACCCTGATGCGTGGAAGGCTGCGATTCAGCCCTATTTGAAACAAGCCAAACACTATGCCCCCGGCCTCCCCAAAAAGAAACGGTTCGCACCGATTCCTGAGATAAAGAAACCTGAGCCCACTTGGATGATGGCTATTCAAGAACATGATGCCAAGAAATCCGGAAAACACTACGATCTCAGGCTGGTACAACCGTTGACCGCGGACGCACACAGTTGGGCCATACCCAAAGCTCGGTTGCCAGGTGACAAGGATAAAATGCTATTGGCCATTCAGCAACCGACGCACACACGGGACTACGCTCTCCACTTCACCGGCACGCTGCCCAAAGGGTATGGCGAAGGCACTGTCAAAATGCCCCTCAAGGAAGAAGTCAAGATGATTTACGCTGGGGCGAAGAAACTCAAGTTCGAACGGAAGAACGGTGAGCAATTTGCTATGTTCAAGACTAAGGGAAATAACTGGGGAATCAGGAAGGTCTCTGACCCCAAAGGCACGAAGAAGGGCACTGCCTTCATCAGAATGAAGATGAGGTAAGTGCTTGTACTTATAAACTCAATGGACTAGGATTCTGGCATGAATACACAAGACGCATATGAACTGGGAGTGAAGTTGGCTTTTTGGGGACTTTTCAAAAAAAACCCAAACAAACTACTCAACACAGCGAAAAAGTTGATGAACGAACCCGTTGCCAAGAAGGTGGTGAAGGGCGTAGCCGAGGCCCCCGTATCCCCGGAACTCCAACGACTCCAAAAGATACATAAAATGCTGCAGCGCGGAGCGCAGTACCGGGGCGGAGCGCGCCCTAGTTACGCCATGGGCCGCTAGCTACGTGGCAAGGCAACTATAACCACATTGGAGGAAACATGAAAAAGCTTACCGTAGGTATCTTGGCGACTTTGTTAGTTTGTGCCCCGATGGCATTTGCTGACGACGCTAAACCAACCAAGCCTGTCACCACCGAAGTCGCAAAGCCCGCAGACGCTAAGCCTGTGGACGCAAAGGCTGAACCAGTAAAAGAAACTGCGCCTGAGCCTGATGTGGACGTTGTAGATGAGAACCCCGCGGAGTTCATTTCCAATTTAGTAGAAGCGGTCCACAGTAAAAATTGGACTCTCGCTATCGGAATGATACTGATGCTTCTGGTCTGGATTGTGAGGAAATTTGTTTGGAAAGCTATTCCAGCTAAAGCAATTCCTTACGTCTCGGCAGCTCTAGCCTTGGTTGCAACTTTGGCTATTGATTTGTTTGGACCTGAGTTTATTTGGTGGAAAGCGCTTCTCTCCGCCTTGACCTCCAGCGCCGGCGCTGTCTTTTTGTGGGAATCTCTGTTCAAACACGTAACCGTGAAGAAGGCATAGTGCATAACGATTACTACATATTCGGTGTAAAATTAGCTCTTCAACAGGCGGGCATGCAAGACACTGCTGCTTTGCCTGCTGAAGAGTTGTCTGCAACGTTGAAGACTTTGCCCCCTGAAACCTCTGTAAATAGAAAAGCAGTGGAGCCTGGTAAGGACCCGAAAGACCCACGTGACGTAGGTCGTTGGTCAGAGTCAGGTCCATTTGGGGGCGATAACCTGTCAGCGCTCGGGATAATCCCTGAGGCCACAGCGAATTTTGGGTACTAATATGGCTCAAACATTTGGGCAGTACCTAGTCAATGACGTCCTCCCAAAAGATATGCAAATCACCGGAGAAATGCCGAAGAAAGACTTGTACAACCGTGTGTATAAGATGGCTTACCGGGACCAAAAAGACGCTGCAACTAGAATAGACCAGCTAAGGTTTCTTGGTCACGAGCTCGCGACTATGGAAGGTGTCTCAGTCGGACTGGATGACATTGCAACCGACCCCAAAAAGCACGCAATCCTCAAGCCCTTGATGGCTCGCATAAAAAATACGCAAGATCCTGAAGCCCGCCGAAAAATCATCATGGAAGCTGAGAAAAAAATGCTCAAGCTTACACCAGATCACCCCGGCTCAATGGGCGAGATGATGCGTTCTGGCTCAAGAGGGAAACCTATTCAATTGATGCGAACTGTAAACGCTCAAGTACACGCAATGGACCCTGCCGACGGAAAGATTATTCCGTGGTTAGTCCCGCGTGGTTTTAGCGAAGGTCTAAAGCCCAGTGAGCATTGGGTTGCTAATGTAGAGGCTCGCACTAACCTGATAAACTCTAGGGTGGCTGTAACGGAACCGGGTGCAATCTCTAAGCTCATGATCAACAACATGAACGACCAAATGATTCTGTCAGAAGATTGCGGTACGAAAAACGGTATCATCATGCGCACCGATGACCCGCACATCACTGATAGGTCAATGGCACGTCCTGAAGCAGGGTTCTCTGCAGGGACAGTAATCACGCCGCAGGTTGCAACATCACTGAAGAAGAAGACGAAAAATGTGATGGTTCGTTCTCCGATGACGTGTGAGCACAACGAGGGCGTTTGTCAAAAATGCTTTGGGAAAAATGAGTTTGGTCAGTTCCACACTTTGGGTACCAATATCGGTATCAGGTCTGCGCAAGCACTGTCTGAACCTGTAACACAGATGCAGATCAGTGCTAGACACGGAGTACGCGGAGAGACCAAGGACGTAAAACGTGTTGGTGGGATGGAAGGTCTCAAGCAAATGCTTGATATCCCGAAGAGCTTTTTGTACAAGGCTACTCTCGCAGACGCTAATGGCAAGGTGGGTAAGGTTGAAAAGGCTCCTCAAGGCGGTCACAATGTATTCGTAGGAGACACAAAACACTATATCCCGCCATCTCTACACCCAACAGTTCATACCGGACAAAGCGTTTCTCCTGGAGATGCTCTGTCAAATGGTGTTCCGAAGCCAGACGAAATCGTCAAATACAAGGGGCTCGGAGAAGGTCGCCGTTATGTGGTAGACCGACTTCACGACATCTACAAAGAAAATGTGATGGACGTGGATAAACGGCACTTAGAAGTTCTCGCTCGTTCGCACTTGAACCATGTGCGAATTGAAGATGACCCTGAAGGGAGGTTCAATCCGGGTGAGGTAGTCAACTATACTACACTGTTGAAAACTCTGGGCGACGACATTGAAACTACTCCCATAAGCGAATCCAACGGAAAAATGTTGGCCAGCGGAGCATTGCACCACGCAGCAGGAACGACTATAACGCCTGAAATGATAAAAGAACTGAAAAATAACAAGATCAATAGTGTTTCTGTTTCTCGGCATCCCCCTAAGATATCATTTATGATGCGACCGTTAGCCCGAAATCCACTTTTGAACCCCGATTGGATGGCTCGACTAGGACACCGATATTTGAAAGAGTCAATCCTAGAAGGCGTTCACAGGGCGCAAGACTCAGATATCCACGGAACTCACCCCACACCGGGGTATGTTTACGGTCGTGAGTTTGGACGGGGTACTGGCGGAAAGTACTGAAAATCGCTTGAACATTACGGGGGTGTAGACTACTATTACCTCGAAAACCGAGACCAGAAAGTGTTTTTATTGGCCCATTCAATCGAAATAAGGAGTCACCAATGTTGAACAGATCGTACGGACGCGGAGTATGTGATGCGCTTCGGCAAGCCGGTCTGGTAAAGTTTGCTAACGACGAAGTTGCTGGTGAAGCAGCTGACCTCGTGAGTGACGCTGTACTGCCAGAAGAAATGCCCGAAGAGGTCGCCCCTGAAACTACTGCAGCTTTGGCTGCTAATCTGGCGGAACTCGCCACTGCGCTGGATGAAAGTGCTGGCCACGCCGGCGCTGCTGCAGAAGAAGCCGCAAAAGCTGCCAGCACAAAAAACGCTTCGGCGTGGTTGCGCAGAAAATTGGCTGAGGGTTCCACCATTACCGGCACCAACCCCGGACAGGAAAACACTCTGGTGAATTCTGATCAGGGTGAAGCTGTTCTTGATGCCATGAACCGCCCCGGCGGTGACAACTACGCGAATGTGGGCGTAGCTGGCGTTGGCAACCAGGAAGCTTCTGGTGAAGGCGCCATTGGCGAAGAGAAAGAGCACCCGGGAACCATGGGTCCCGTGGCTGTGAACCAGGACAACTCGGCTATCGACGCCACCAAGAATGCCGCCGCTGCAAGGCTGTTGAACTTGGTGAACAAATTGGCTGAAGGTTCCACCATCACCGGTACCGATCCTACCCAGAAGAACACCCTGGCTATTGATGGTCCGAACACAGGTGAGGGCCAGTTGGAAGCCGCAAAACGCCCTGACGCCTACGCGTTGGAAGGTGTTGGCAACTCTCCTCTGCAAGCCAAGGAGCGCGCTGCACAGACTGGGATGGAAGAACCTCACCCCGGTCAGGAAATGCACTCTGGTGCCACCGATAACTCTGTAATCACTCAGGCTAAAAGTGCTGCTGAGCGTGAATACTTGCAGGCGTTTCAGACTGTTGCCAACAAGTATGCCAGCTACCTTCCTCCCCGTTTGAGCGACTCTGAAAAGATCGCTGCGGTGAAGTACTTGCTGAGTTTGGACCCCATCTCTCGCGACAAAGTTGCGATGTACATGGACAAGACTGCCGAATTGCCGTCTGGTCTGGCTGAGTACGTAGAGAAGGAAAAAGAAGACGAGGACGAAGACGGAGACGACGAGAAAAAAGAAACGAAAAAGGAAGAGAAGAAAGAAGAAGAAAAAGAAGCTTCCGTTCGTGACATTCTTTCACTCGTTCAAGGTTTGACCGCCAGGTAATTTGGTGGACTCTCGTAACACAAAGTTGGCCGCGGTAGCCGGCGGAATATTCCTTATCAAGCGACTTGTCGCGAAATTGGCATATTCCCCTGCGCCGCAGGCTGATGAGGCTTCGAATTTTGATGCGGCTTACGGGCAGCAATTGGACCGGCTGTACCAAAAATTGGTAGAACCTAAGTCGCGACCGTCGGCAAGTGAGGCGGAGACGAAGGTATTGTCGGTTCCAGAGTAATGGGAAACAATGCGACCGAACGAATTTCTAACCTCGCTTGGGTCTCTGGCAAATGCGTCAGGGCTAGCGGAGCTGCAACAGCATTTGCACGCTTCTGGAGATACTTTAACTCCAGAAGAAGCGTCGAATCTGCATGATATGGTAAAAAATGTTATCCGCAACGCACCCAAGCAGCAGATGGAAAACGTAGAAATTCGAGTTGGTCCCACTCCCGGTTACGGTGGTGCTGCTACTCTCCCCCAACGAGGCTTGATTTCAATTGAGCCAAGACATCTAAAAAATCCTGCGCTGCTAGCACATGAAGCAGGCCACATCGAAAGTGTTCGTGAGTCCGGTGGTGGTGTCTACAAATCTATCCAGGACTTTTCTAGGAACCGATTCAAGGAAATAACCCAGTACGGAACAGTTCTCTCCATTCCAGCTGCAATTGGAATCCTTGCGCTTGCTAAGAATCCAGCGAGTAAGAAGAGAGCGCTAAACATCCTTACTGGATTGGCTGCAGCGGCGGCAGCGCCAACTCTTATCGAAGAGGTAGTGGCCACAAGAAAAGCACTGCAAAACGTGCCAGAACGGGCACGAGATGCGCGGGCGTTGTCGTCCGGGATAAAAGACTATGCTTGGGCAGCTGCTAAACCAATGGCAGTTCTCCAGTTAGCAAAACTACTTGCGAGGAAATAAATCATGCCAGTAATGTCACCCAGTACAGAAGCAATGATGCAGCCACCTCCCACGGGAGAGGACGCTCGCGCAGCACTTGAATCTGGTTTCAGCCAAATGGCCCACAACGTTTTTAGCGCACGGTACCCGGAACTCGTGACCCATGTCGTGACCTTCAAGGTTCTAAACGTTGATGTTGAGGCTGGCTCTGGGGTTGGCGCTTTTATTCTTTCGCGAAACGGCATCGAGATTCATGTTCCTACTATCTTGTCTGGCAATAAGATCAAACCAATCGAGATCATGTATGTCAAAGACAAAGATGTGTACCTGCCGTTAGACAGTCAGTGGATAGAGGAGTTGGACAGAGAGAATCTGCACACTCTGGGAAGTTCTGTAAAGCCACCCAATGAGCTGCCACGCGATGTAGACATCAGGAATCTGGTCATTCCTCCGAGCTCTGGACGGTTTTCATACGCTTCGGCTGATATGCCAGGCGGTGCTTTGCTGCACTTCATCGACAACGCCCCTAACTTCGTAAAAAAGGCGTACGCCACAATTTTGGAAAGAAACCCCAAGATTCTGAAATTCGCCGCAGAGAATTTTGACATCGATGCGCTGTCCCGTGCGCTTCAGCCTATTGCTGAAAAAAGAGCTTCAGTGCCTAACGTAAGTATCCTGACTGCTGATTCCCCGGAAGATGCGTTCTTGGATCTGTTTGGAAAAGAGGCTGGGGTAGCCTACCAGGAAACTCTGGTCAAAGGTTACGCCGTAAAGGACGACCGCCCATACACCAAAGTGGCTGTTTCTACTGAAGAAACTATCAGATTGCAGGAAGCAAAAGAATGCAACTTCTACCGACTCCAGAAGACAGATGGTTCTTCCGTTGATGCTTTGGTCATCCCTCAACCCCGTGAGTTGCGCAGTGCGACCCGAGATAGCTTGACTACAGGAGCAACCCCACTTCGTGCCGGTTACCACAGTGACGGCTATTTGATCGTAACTGCTGACGGGCTCGTCGGGATAGTTTCTAAACCCCCCGTTGGTGAACTCCTGACTCCGAGTTCTATTGACGCACGTCTCAAGGAGAAGCTGGAAGGGTCATCCAATCCTTCTTCTGGCGCTCGCGGTATAATGCTGCGTTATGAAGCTGGGAAAGCGGTAAGTACGGTCCCTTTCCATGTAAAAGAGACAACAACGGACAGCAAGGGTGTTCGCAGAATCACCCCAGGTGACTATACTGGCCGAACGTTAGTCACCGACCCTAACAGTGCTGTCAAAGAAATTGTTGCGCCCCAGGATAGCACAGTAATTTATGTCCCGGAGTCGTTCAAATTCGTTAGCGGAGACCACATTTCCCCCGAAATGTTCATCACCGACCCAGACGACACGTTGAACCAAGCGAGTCGTTTGAGCAAAACGGGTGCGCTCCGCTTTCGTTTGACCGACGCCAAAAGTGGTATGTTCTCTTTTGATGGGATGGAACCCCTCAGTAAAATAGCTACACTGAAATTGTTAGTCCACGGAACCCATCTGGCCGCTTCCGACGCTGAAGCTGTTATGGAAAAGACCGCGGCTAACGGTCACCTAGATTTTTATCTTGTCGGCCTGAGAGAGATGCACAAATTGGCACAGGGTGAAATGCCTCCGCCACAGGGTCCCCCTCCTGGCAACCCCAATATGCCAATGGGTCCCGAGGGTATGCCAATGGGTCCAGGTGGGATGCCGATGGACCCATCGATGATGATGATGATGCCTCCCCCGCCGCCACCAATGCCTGACCCAGTGCAAATCGCTGTGGGTGAAATCAGTGCCCAGTTGGCACAACAGGCTTCTGACGTGGCGACTCAACTGGCAGAACAAGAGCGGGACCTGTCAAACCAACTAAACATTCTGAACGCTGTTCAACAGCGCGCAGAGCAAGTTGCGATGGAACAGAGTGGAATGGGCCCTGATGGTATGCCTGTTGGTGCTCCTCCTGAAGCTGCTGGTCCTCCTGTAGGTGCTATGGGTCCCGAAGGTATGCCGATGGGCCCTCAGGGTGGAATGCCTCCTCAGGGTGGAATGCCTCCTCAGGGTGGAATGCCTCCGATGGGTCCTGGCGGAATGCCAGCAGAAGGACCGCAAATGGCGGAAATGGCCGCGAACCAAGCAGAACCGATGATGGAAGACGCGGCTGAGCTCCAAGACCCTGACGCATTTGAAGCTGCGTCTATCGGAGCGATGGCGCAAAACCCCGACTTGCGTGGAACGATAGCAATGTACATGCCCACGCTGGAAGAAGCGCTGAACAATTTGAGTAAAATCCTTCTCACCCTTTGGATTGACGAAGAACGTTACCGCGCTAATCTGGGTGAGGATGACTACACAAAATTAGAAGAGAAGCTTCGAACCGTTCTTCGGACACTGGGAGAAGTTGTTCTCCAAATCAACCAAACTGCCATGGCGGTTGCATCACCGGAAGATAATGAAGCATAAGCCTGAACATCGTTTTGAGCTTGTTCGCCAAGCACTCGCAGATAAAAAAGCGCCAGAGTCCGGTCTGGAACGTAACCTCTACGACCTGTTGGTTGGAGAAGAAGAAGACGCAATTGTTTCTAAAGCGCTTGACATCAATCAACACGATTACAAACGCGAAGTAATGGAAAGTTTCCTACTCAGTGGGGCGTCGGAAAAAGAGATAGAAGAAGTGCTCGGTATCATAGAAGACGTAACAAAAGCTTACCGACACTTGTTTTTTGACGACACAGTTTTTGAGGACCGGTTAGACCGTATCGAATACGCTAACGCTTATACCAAAAGCGATTACGGCGCTAAGATGAAAAAGATGGCAGTCGACTACGGCAAAGACGCCTTGAAAATACGTATGTCGAGTGCGACGTCTTACGTGTCTCCCCACAAAGTTCAAAATGAAATACGTGCGGTGGCTTACATGCTAGCCCAGCGTGCGAAAACAAATCCGGTGGACTCTTACGTTGCACGTGAAGCATTGCATTGGGCAAAGTTAGCGTTGAAAGCAGCGGAATCGGTGGAAGAAGAAGTTACTTCTGGTATGGAAGAGATGTCGATTGCCTTGGATGCAAAAGACGAATCTACAAATTCCGAGAAAAGCGGTCTCAGTCCCGACGAAATTTTACATTGAGGTGCGGAAGCTATGCGAGTACTCCAGAGAACTGACTATGAAAACTTGGCTAAAGAAGCAGTCGATCAGATGATTGGCTCATCGATACCTTTGGCTGACAGTCTGGTAAAAATCTCCGACTCCATGGGGCTAACCCCAGACCAGATCCAAGCTCTGGTACAGGTAGCAAATACCCTTGCTCACCTCGACTTGTTTGACCGAAAAGCGGAAGACAAGATTGTCGAGTTTGACCCTGCTGACCCGTCTGACGTAGTCAAGCGCGTTGTCAGCTCTGGGCCCACCGCAGTTGAAGTCCCTCTTGTTTCTTCTGAGGAGAAGACAACTGATTTCTTCGGTGATCTCCCGAAAAGTGAATCTCCTTGTGGTGCTGCCTCGGGGGCTTCAACAGACGGGACCCAAATTGTGAAAGAAGTAATGGATAACATTACCCCTCACAGACAGCAGATGATGATTATCAAAATCCGGAAGGTCGCAGAAGAGCTAAACATGCGGAAGATGTCTGCCGCAATCGAGTATGAAGAAGTTCTCGATAAGCTCGCTTCTGACTTCGCCAGCCTCTACGGCCCAGACTTTGGTGAATTCGAAAAAGATGCCATCGACATCTACGGCGGTGACGCCGTTCCAGTGTTGGCTGATATGCGAAGCCTGTTACGCCTGCCTGAAATCAAAGTCGCAGTATACGAAAAAACGGCGAGATTAGTTGACACGGACAACAAAGAGATGAAAACATTCAAGAAACTTTGCTCTCTTGTTGAGGAGTCCAAAGCATGCGCCGCGGGACTACAGCTCATTCAGGATGAGGCAGGAGAAGTACTATGAATAACAAATTTTTTACCTCACCTGAAGACTTTGTAAGTGGGACTACACGCGAATACACCAAAGAAGCCCGGGAAGTCGTTGCCAACGCCGGGCTAGAAGCTTTGGGAAAGGTTATCCAGAAACCTTACATGCGAGCACTAATTGGTGGAGCTTTTGGTGGTGTGGGTGGGGCAGTCGCAGGCTATTACGCAGGTAAAAAATTGCGACCCGAGTCTGAAGCTCCCGCTGAAGCTCCCGCTGAAGAGCCCGCCTATGGCATAAGCGCCGCCGCAGCTAAGGGATGGCTATCCCCAGCAGTAATAGCAGGTAGCTCGGGCTTACTTGGTGGCTTGGTTTCTGGCTTTATGCAACCAGTCGGGCAGGCTGCTGCGCGAAAAGTACTAGCTCCAAGGGCTGGGGATGGAATCTTACTGGAAAAACTCCGCGTAGAAGACCCTTACATCTCCGAAGCTGACGATGAAGTGATTGACGAAGCATATGCTACCATGCAGCGCTTTGCACCAACGCTTTCCAGTGACCCCAATGCTGCACGGTCTTTTTTACGAGAAGCTGCCACCTCAGGTGCTGGCGTGAACTACAATACAATCAAACTGCTCGCTGAAGCTGAGCGCATGACGCAGCAGATATAACGGAGGAACGCATGGACGCCATGAGAAAGCTCCAAGAAAAAGTCGCCCGTGAAGGACTGCACCGTGTTGTCGCTGCGCGTCTCGCCGACGAGGGGTTTCAGATTGACGAAATGTCAAGCTTGAAAACGGCAGCACACGTACTCGGTGTAAAACTTTTCATGAAGAACGCTGAATACCGAAGGATGGCTGAAGGCGTTGAATCTCTTCGTGCGCTTGAAAGGGGAGAGGTATGACCCTTCGTCTCCACCCGAATACGGGCAAAATTATCAAAAAGGCGTGTGCCTATTTTTCATTGGAGAAATTGGCCGATGCGAATTCACGCCAAAACATCCGTAACGCTGTGTACACCTTGGTTTCACGCGACGGTACTAACCGTCCATTGGCCCAAAAACTTGCCAGTGTGGTTATTTCATCGGCTGGTTGCGGTCGCATGTGCGATGAAAAAATTGAACTCATCGAAGAGGCCGTATGTAAATTAGCTACAGTGGGTGAAGTAGACACAGTTCTCGCGGGTATTGCAGACGACGATGTAGAAACTCGGAAGATGGCGAGTAGCTTGCGTCACCTGAACTGGGAATACGGGATGAAAGTTTTGAGCGAGTTGGGGAATGTTTGACAATTTCACAAAGATAATCGAACTGGACGAAATCACGCAACACAGTGAACCTTCTGTCCAAATCGTACGCCCTGGCGAGTACAATAAACTCGCGCACGTGAAAACTGCGAGCGAAGCGCTGGACTACATTCAGAACGTCAAACCTGTCCAGGACAAAACAGTCATTCTAGTGCTGGCGATGACCGCAGGGGAATTTTACGGCGGTAATCGGAATGGTGATGGTTGGTCTGAACGTCCAATGCAAATTGGGTCGACTAAAATCACCGAAGATGAGGTGCTCCCAAAGCACTACAAAACTTTTGAAACAATGGCCAACGTCTTCAAGCACCATGTAAACAAAGACCCAAATAAGAAAATTGGGGACGTACTCAAAGCGTTCTATAACTGGCCGATGCACCGAGTAGAGTTACTGCTAGCGCTCGACAACAACAAAGACGTTGATACAATTGAGCGCATTGAGCGCGACGAATTTCCTGCGGTATCAATGGGTTGTCGCATCGCCTATGACGTTTGTAACATCTGTGGCAACAAAGCTCCCAACAGAAGCCACTACTGCGACCACGCTAAATACGAACTTGGCAGGTACCGTCCAAACGGTAAGCAAGTTCTGGTTTGGAACCCGTCGCCTCGTTTCTTTGACATTTCCATCGTACGCAGGCCAGCAGATAGAATCGGCTTCATGATGAAAAAGGTTGCAGAGCACCCCGCTGAGATACGTAGCTCGGCTGAGTTGGGCGAATACGTCACTGAGCTCCAGGGGAAAATGTCTGCTGCACGCAAGATTTCTGTCATGAATAAGGTCATAGATGGAAACACAGTTGCCCGTAAGGGAGAAGACGGTGAGTTGAACATCACTCCCGAATATGCGGAGCAGGTATCTTTCCCCTCCGCTAGCACATTGGACCCACTTGACGATAGCGTAATCCGTGAATTGGTGAGGCATAGGCCTGCTGAAGTGTTTTCAACTCTGGCGTCAATGGGGATTTTTCTGACCACACCTGAATTTCTGAAATTCTTTGTCTGGAAATACGCACCAGAAGCCAACATCCCCTGGCAAACAATTGATAGAGCTATCGCGTTGCAGGGAACAATATTTGACGTGTTAGCCCATAACCCTGAATTGGTAGAGAGCATTCAGAACACCAGTTTCCTGGATATGGACCCTAGTAACATCAGCCCACTGCTCACAGAGAAACTTGAACCTCTTCTGGAAAAAAGATCTTTGTTTGACCCTTACATGCGAAACCGTCTGATTGACCACACACTGCAAAAAACTGCTTTTTGGGGTAAGCGTGAAAGACCGGGTCCGGGCCAAGGATACTGGGATACTCTCGAAGTAAATGTTCCCGCTAGTGGTCAAAAGTACAAGACTACTCGCGGCGCCATGCTTCAAGCAAAAGAAGAGACGCCATCTAATGTTGAAATGGCACTCCACAATATCTTTGGAAGTGGGGCTCTCCTGAGCGGTGCATACCGATCCATGGGAGGATCACCTGTCTCTAAAGCACGTGAACGAGCATACTACGCGAAAGCGTATGGACTTCAACCACGAGCAACCACCGGTGAAACCGTTCCTATGAACGCTCCAATGGTTCGTATCGCTTCCGTGCAGTTAGCCAGAGACAAACAACTCTGCAAACAAGCGAACCTGCTGGAAGAGTACAAGAATATCAACGTTACCCCATTTTATGACGCAAGCTTTGATAAGGTGGCCTCTTGGCTAGGAAAAATAACATGTTCTTGAAAAGTCCTTGTCTACCAAGGAAAAACTACCTATTATTCCACGTGAATAAAGGCACGTAAGGAGAGATACGACATGGAGCTGAAAAACGTTCTCAATCAACTCAAGGAAAGCGCTGGGACCGAGAAAACTGCTGCTGCGGGGACTTCTGGTCTGACAAAAACAGCTGTGGCTCGGAACAAGTTGAAGAGTTCCCTTGATGTTGCCCTCAAGCAGGCTGAAAAAGTTTCATTTGCAGACACGTCTGCCTCAGACTCCCTTGAAAAAATGGCGTCTGACTTGGCCTCTGCTGACCGCGAAGTCATGATCAAAGAAGCCAACCTGTATGGCGCTGCCATCATGGACGGGTTCATTGCTCGCGGAACTCAGTACGGTGTCGACGTAAATGCGGAAAAGACTGCTTCCGCTGACGACGAAGACTTCGTGAAATGGGCCCAAGCGAACCCTGAGGAGTTCCAGCGGAACTTCGCCATCGGACACCAGCAAGGTTCCATGGAAAAACAGGCGTCGGAATACTCCCAGATGGAAAAATGGGCCTCGACCGCTGAAGGTTATCACGCAATGGAAAAACTGAGCTCCGACTATTCCGCTGCCCACCACGAAGTTGTCAAAATCGCTAACACCGTAGGCGGCCAGGAAAAATTGGCTTCCCTGGGTCAAGGATACGACGA
>Ga0307377_10005625_pt1 | contig 13374 bp, 43 predicted proteins | sample TR3MG_FD_202535 | JGI IMG/M metagenome (GOLD analysis project Ga0307377, IMG submission 202535) | Soil microbial communities from Risofladan, Vaasa, Finland - TR-3 | ecosystem: Environmental > Terrestrial > Soil > Coastal area > Acid sulfate soil | place: Finland: Risofladan, Vaasa | collected... | reverse complement strand
GTCTCTATGTTGTGCCCTAAAACCCCAGCTTTACCAACCCACTTATATTTAACTCCTGGATCAGTAAGTGTTGTTTCCATGTGGTTATCCCAGCGCTTGGCAAAGAAGTAAAATATATCTTTCTTGCTCTTATAGGCATCCCATTCTTCTATATGGTTCCACTCAAGATTCATTTTTTATCCTTCTCGATCCCAAATATTCTATCCGAAACTTCTTTTTCGATTTTTAATTGACTTATTATTGCTGTCCTAATAGAGTGGCCCCTCGCATATATTGTACATTGCCAGCAGCTAGGATTATTTGTTTTGTGATCCTTACAGCTTTTCATTTTCTCTCCTTAAAAAGCTCGCCCTCAACAAGCTCGCATTCCTTGTCTTTTCTTTTGATATAGGAGGATTGCCGCTCCATTGATTGAGATTGATATGCGTCTATAATTTCTCTTTTTTCCATGTCGTAGGGTTTCCAATATACCCAGTTGTCTTTATCAAAATCGGTTACTTTGTGGTATTCATACTTTTCATCTGGGCAAGATGGATCTCTATACCCCTTTAGATTTCTCCATATCTGACCCTTTCTCATACCGAGATCTTCGCACTTAATATCTTTATCACTCAAATCTGATATGAGCTCATCGCTGTAATGTTCGCCAACGTGGCTCTCGTACTCGGTCCCATCGGCCCTTTTGAATTTGCCCCTTTGCCTTACACGGAGAGCCTCTGTTTTCAAATAATCATCTGGCATCGCCCTTCTCCTTAGCAGTTAGATCTTTCTTAGTCTTCCTAAGCCAGTCCTCGCATTTTTTCTTGGCAGCCGTAAGAGTTTTAACGGCCCCAGACTCTAGTTCGATTATCATTTTCTTTTTATCATGGTAGGATATATCATAGCAATACCCGCAGGCGATTAGCTGGAATCGGCCCGCCATACATACGTATTCCCCCTTAAACTTACTCTCTTTCCATTTCATTTTCCCTCCCTGTCAGTTTGTAACCAGTCTCGCTTAAAATCTCCAGATCCGCTAACACAGGGTAGGTTCCATATTTACTACTTACGAAAGCAATCGCCTTGTCACCCTTCTGGTAATATTTTCCAGTAGTAATAACCGTATACCCTTTACTTTCCATCATTGCGTCTCTGGCCTCTATTCTGCCATTTTTCACCGACCCAGCGACCAAGAAAAGAAGGATTAACCCTACGAATGTACACACTAATACTTTAATAAATAACTTGTCGTCCCAGAAGGAGGCGGTACGAGATGTTTTATTAAATATCTTATTCACAGCAGGGATGGGCTTATAGTAGTCCTCAGAATTATCCATGCAGACATAGTTACTCCTTAAGTCCTCTTCAGTATGATCGAAAGTTCCTGACGGCCCAAAGTCGCCTCCAAAGCTTCGACTCAATTCCAAGACCCAAGCATTCTCTCTAGTCTGAGACTTCTCTTTAATCCTTAGATACACAGAACTACAGTATTTAGAATCATACTGATTATCCAAATAACTAAACCCCTTGCTGTGCCATATTTGTCCTACTTTAGTCATTTTTCCACCTCAGTGAATGTAAGTTAAAGAGAAGCTGTCTCCATGTTTCTTTTCCATATCGTAGGGGTCATGAGCCTCGAACACTGCCCCGCAGCCAGTGCACTCAAACTCCTCTATTTCGTGTGAGTCCTTGCCTCCCCATTTATTCAACTTTTTACCACATAATACGCAATGCCAAGATGTTTCTACAGAATAACTCATTTTTTCCTCTCAGCGATTAAATTTAAATAATCCAAAGTATCAATTTCTCCATTTTCATATCCGAGTTTTTCATCATATTGTTCTTTGCTTATTTCTCTTCCATATTTATCCGTAAAAACTATTTCAACATCGCCTACTAATTTGTCTGACTCTTTTTTATCTATAACTTCACATTTTTCAAGAAATTTGCTATCTACTCCAGTAATATATATCTTAGAATACCTCAGGCTTATAACTTCACCCCTCCACCCAGCTTCGTTTTCCGAAAGTAGATGTATCAGGATTTTCATTTTTTCATTATAGAGCCAATCATTAACCTTCATTTTTCCCTCTCAAACATGCTCTTAATAATAATAGACTTCTGACTATTAACAACGTCTGCAAGCGGGAGATTTACCGTGGCCACTCCAGTCTCAGTCGCAATGGAAGTCTTGGAGTAGCCATTCATCTTCACGACTATCTCCATATTTAGATTCAAATGCGACACCTTACCATCCTCAACAGGCTCCATCGAAAAGAAGATAGTTATATATCTATCTTCCACTTTATTCACGAGTCCTATTAAATTATTACTGGAGATATCTTTCATTTCTGCATCGTAATCAACAAGCACAAAATTTATAATGTCTCCCTTTTCAAACTTAGCGTCCTGATCTACAGATATATATTTTTTACCCAGTGTATTGATTGGATCAGTCATGGTTTCCCTCGGCGCAGGTCGGGCTCGTACGCATCTATAAACCCTAATTGCTTACCATCTTTATCCATGATCACAACGCAGGTAGACTCGCCCTCATAGGCATATACATAATCATCGTCTGAATATTTGTTTAGAAATTCTTTCAATTCCGATACTTTTATGCTCATATTTTCTCCAGGCAGTGAGCGCCCACGTCCACAGCCAGAGTCATCACCAGCGCCCGCTTAGTCTTCATGGTTTATTTCCTTTATAAGAGCTAGCCCCTCTAATCCAGCCTGACAGCTTATGCAATCTTTTTCCGGGAAATGCTCTTCCTCACAGCTTTCAGAGACATAGTTCTTCTTTAGCCACTCTACGTGTTTCTCTACTGCTTTCCTAAGAGATTCCTGGCCAGCCTCAAAGCCAGCATCAAAAATCTTAGGCGCCGGTGGATACTTTAGACCATCAAGGCTTTTAACCCATCCCGTCCAACTCTTGCTTGTTTTCATTGTTTTCCCTCAGTGATTAAAAACCTAATATCCCGCAGACCAAAGCAGATAAGAAAAACAGTGGCATATTTATTATTAAAAACATAAAGACCATACCTTCTCTCGCCTATGGGATTAACATTAGAATGAACTCTAGGCCTAATAAATGAATAAAATCTCGCAGCCGCCACTATAGCGAACAGGGTCAAGATTAAAGATGTCACTTCCATATATTATGCTCCATAGGTAGATTATACTGTAATTAAAAAATACTTCAACTATTCCACCTGGTTTTAATAACCTTGAATAGCTTTCTTATTTGATGGTATTTATAGTTTACCGTAGCCCCATCAATGATTAGTGAATGTTCGCTAAACTCTGTAACTTTTGACACTTTGTAGTAGCCGTATAAGAATCCCCCTATTTTATATAGAGTTCCAGACAGCTTGCTCTCAACGACTTTACCTAGCCAGCGCTGATAGGTTCGCCTGGGCTTATTCCTGGGATACCCAAAGTTAAAGTCAATCTTATATTTAGCGCCACTAATATGTTTGTCAGTGTTTTTAGCTGCGGCCTTGTTCCATTCATCAAATTCACTCATTTTTCCCTCTCAGCGATTTCAAAATCAGCAACAAGAAAATCATCTGGATATTGGAATTTAATCCCAGTCCCTACATGAATTATTGTATTCATTTCACCATGAGCCGCAACAACTTCAAACTTTTGTTCCCTAGTTTCAATATTTGGCAACCATATACTCAAACCATCTTTGCATGAAATCAATGTCTTACCGATGTAATCAGAGGCGTTTCTTTTCTTTTTGCCTCCTTTTATTGGTGACTTTTTCCATTCTTCAATTAAAGCCACTCTCTTTTCTCTAGACTCTTCTTCCCTCAAATGCCACCCAGCCCCAAAAGAATCTGATAGTTTCAAGTATTCCTCCTCGCTCATTTGGTGTATGTCATACTTGGAGTCATACCAGATTTTAAAACCTTCCGACCAGTCTCTTTTACTCATTTTTCCCTCTCAGCGTATTTTATGTCAAACTCGCTATACAGGCAAACCTCACTCTTCTCATATTCTGTGCCAATAGGGTGCGGTTCATTTTCACTATCCGCTACTCTAATGCCCAGAAAAACACCTGCCTTATTGGACTGTTGAGTGACGTTTCCATCCTTATCCTTTATTTCTGGTGAGTCGTATAAAAAGTCTAGTAATTCACACTCTGAACCAGTCTTAAACCACCCATCTTCTTTTGCAATAAACTTCATTTCCCAGCTTCCCTGATTGGTGTACATTCATCTACTTCATAACAATAATCCCCACTGTCACACCTTATTATATAATGTTTCTCATATTTCATTCTGTTCTTAACTTCGTAATAATGACTATAAGATAAATTACCTATACATTTATCCGTTATATAATCTGGAAAGACAGGATAAGAAATATCTTTTCCAGTCTCAAATTTTAAATAATAATGAGGATATGGCTCAGGGTCCCCAATGCATCCGAACATAAATAAAACACATACTATTAGTAGTTTATTCATTTACTTCTCCGTTTCCATCGTTTTTTCGACATTTTGAGCATCCTCTATCATACGCTTGCATAGACCACACATCCAATATTTTTCACCAGTAGGTATTCCGTCTTTCATCCACCATTGAGGTCCATTGACAGGTTTACTACAGTCTGAACACCATTTTACAGTTTTCGCAACTCCCTTCTCGGTGAGCTGACTCTCCTCTTTAATAATATAACCACAGCCATGTTTTACCCAATCCTCAGGGTTCATTGCAATGCCAGAAGGAGGGGCCAACACGGATATTTCAAATAATTCAAAATGACTACTACTTATTCTATATATCATTTTTCCCTCTCAACATACTCGTCAATAAAATCCGCCAAAGTGGAAAGCCTACCGGAGAGACTTCTAACCGAGGCCGTGTTGTGCCAGTATTTCTGGTTTATAACAACACAAAGCTCTCCGTTTGATTCATAGATACACGAATTGATTTCTCCGTCCAACCCGGCCTTCCCAATAGCTTTCTGAATCTTAGTTCTGGGTGGTTGTGATTTCTTCATTTTTCACGCTCGTAGTATTTTTTAAAATCTGCCGTTTTAAATCCGCATTCTTCATACTCAAAAACAAACGGAAAACCCTCATTACGACTCCGAGGTTTAACCATAACCAAATCAATGCTTTTATAGATGTGAACAATGCGGACTTTATTTTTTAGCCAATTTTCCTTTTGACCAATTTTGCCGACTGAGGAAAGCTTATACTTATCACCTATTTTCATTGTATGTCTCTTAGTCTATCCCTTGTTCTCTGAAGGATATCGTATTTTTTCCCAGTTAATTTAGAAAATGGAACCTTGGGCTTGCCTGTTATTTTATAGGTATCAAGGACGACATAGCCTTTCTTTCTTCTGTCTTCCCACTGTGCGTCCCATGCTTCCTTAGTGTAATCTTGATAACTGGCAACATAAGTAACAGAGAAATAAAGAGTATTAAAATCTTCCTGAGTGCGACTCCAACAACCCGGAAAAGTACAGGTCATGTCTCCCTTAGTCCACGTTTCATGAGCATCAAATACACGGCGAGTATCTGCTTCAATCCACCCTTTATTCTTTAATTTAGCACGGAATCCATAGTGCCTAGATTCATCAATAGAAAGATAATGTCTAGAACTTTTTACGCTCTCAATACGATATAGCCCATTCTCCATAGGCTGATTTGGATATTCTCTAGTCTTTGCCATCTTTGTTCCCTTTAGTAATTTTGGGGAAATAATCAAAAACAATTCTCCCTGCCTTTTGATAAATATCCGCCAACATATCTTGCTCTGGGCCCTCTTCCAACTTATCTATTTCCTCAATAAGCATGTCTAATATTTTTTCTCCCAACTCTCCTGCGTCAGTTTTTATTTTTTTCATAATTCACCCTTAATTTAATCATTCCACCACTCCCTTATATGAGTAGGTGCTTTATTAGATAAAAATGTCATCACATCAATCATTGCCGCTGCGCCTTCTTCATTGCTTGAATGAATTGAATATTTAAAACTATCAGGGAGAGCATTCCCCTTTTTGACGTAAGAAACCAGCCATGAGGTAAATCCAGTTCCTTGTATTAGTCCTGTCCATATATCGTGGTCCAGAGACATTTCTTCTGGCATACCGTTTTTCTCTATTAGTTTTATGGCCGTTTCGTAATTGGCAGCAAACGTCCAATCTCTAGATTGGGGACCAACCCTTTCGTCATCTACGAATAGCTTCCAATGGGTAGTCATTCCACCCTCTCGCACAAAGTTAATAATTCTATGTCATATGCAGGATGGTGTCCTCTTGCAGCGGTTAGAGGATGCAAGAACGCATCTATTCTCTTCAGCTCTGCGAATATCTCTTCGTCGGAATTGCAGGGTCTATATTTAAGTTCTTCAAAGTTCACCATAAACATATCTCCGTCAAGCCCGTCGCTGATTGTAGCTAACTGCATGCATTCTGGGTCGGTCTTCGGGAATCTAGTAAACCTTATTCTATCCCCTTTTTTAAATCCTGTCGCCTCTGGCTTTGGGTAACTCTTTTTTTCTATGCGGCCAAAGCACATCTTTTCAAAACACAGATTGAATGAATACCAAGAATGTTCATATGAATAAGTTCTTTTCCCACATTTCCCACATACACAGTAGTAGTTTTCACTCATTTTTCCCTCTCAATAATTAGAGCCCTCTTGTTTGCCTGCTCTGACATCCAAGCTAAGCCCAGACTACACAATACACACGAAATCAATATCCACTTCTCTAAAGTAATCGCATAGCACAACACCGCAGTAATTAATGCCAACCAAGACGCCGATATAGTTAAATATGATTCATACCTATGACTGTTCATTTTTCCCTCTCAGCGATTAGCTAGTCCATACTCTTATTTTTTTAACACCCTTAGGTATCTTGCTCAGGTCAATATCCATATAGCCATTGCCAAATATCTCGGCATCATCTTCATAGGTGAATTTAGTCTTTCCGTAGGGAATGTCCACGAAGCCAACTGGAAAATCCCCGTCATCGGTGCTCCAGTGTGAGGGAAGGTACTTATCTATAAATTTTATGACATCTTTGGGCCAATCTTTATATTCAAAGTCTTCCTCGTTGAGTTCTTCAATACGCTTCAACATTTTGTCACAAACAGACTTCTTTGGTTTGTCAACCATTCCCCATGCACCTAAATCCATACTCATTTCTTATCCTTCCTAGGGTTCCATATTCTATATATCTTCCATTCGCAGTAAGCAACGAGAGCGATATAAGTAGAGAATATAGTAAATATTATCCATCCTTTACTCATTTCTTATTCTTCTTCCTGTAATGGGTAGTGGAGGATAACTTCAATTTCTGTTCCACATTTTGTACATTTATCTCGATGACCATAAGCAAGATAATCAGGTCTTGGTTTTTGCATCATCGGCGCTGGATTGGTGACGATACCGAAATCAACTATTCTAACCATGAAAAATCTATGCCACCATTTATGGTCTGTCAATTCACTCATTTTTCCCTCTCAGCTTTTTTGAAATGTTTTACGTCTGAATACTTTGTACCAGCAGGATATCCAGTATAGTCAAACAAAATTTCTTCTTTCGGAACTTCTCTACGAAAACGAACCTTATCGCACCAATTACCATTTCCAGCAAGCATGGTCATTGTTCCTATTTCGGCCTCATAAACACGATGTTCTTCTGGCTTGTAAAGAAGTTTAAATTCATCATCCAATCTTCCATAGAGCCATAAATCGTCTTTGTACTCATAGGAAGTATCAATTGAGCCGACATCTTTGTAATTATCTCCAACTGGCATATTATTCTTGTCTAAGATTAGATAATGTACAGATATATGTGAAGGAGTATATTCTCCAATATTTCTTGGGTTGGCTATAGCTGCTCCCTGTTCTTCTTTTACAGTCCATCCAAGCTTTAGTTGTTTAGGCTCATCGGCTGGTAGTATTTCTATGTCATCCTTCACTTTTCCATCTCAGTTAGTGTTTTGCACTTTTTATATTCGTAACAATTGGTAGAACTGTCACATCTTTGTAGTAAGTATTTCTCATATTCGCTTTTCCTTAAAACAGTGTTGAGAACGTTCATTCTAAAAGACAAGCTCCCAACGCAGTCTTCGCTAGTGTATCTAGGCCACGCTTGATAGTGAGAGCCATCATTAAATACCGCATAGTAATGAGGATAAGGGTCTTCTTCCGTGCAACCAAACGTAAATAGCAACAAAGATAGTGTTAATAAGTATCTCATTTTTTCCTCTCCCGAAATGTCTGTTGGTCTCTTTCTAGTATATCGAACTTCTCAGTAAATGCCACATGATAGAACACCTTAATCTTGCCTTCAGCCCTAGCCTGCTCTTCTTCAGCAAACCTTACGGTGAGCGGAAATGAGTGTTTATGCTTGCCAATATGCCATCTGCCTAGTTCGCAGAATAGTACGAATTTCCTATTGCTGAAGTTCACAAGCATTGAATTCTGACATTCATTGGAAACAAGTCGTCGATACTTAAACTTTAACTTAAGCATTATCTTCCATCTAATTTTAAACTTAACGCTTTCCCACCATGTTGCAATAGGGGCCAATGGCTCGATTTCGTTATCAGTCATAGCTTTTCCCTTTTGGGTGTCGGTCTGACGCTGCGAGTAAATTTACACCATATACTCAACGCTTCAGCTTTGTCTGGCTTCCAAGGGCTTCGAACTTGACACCCCTGACATTCAACGCAATATTCATCGCTAAGTCCGTCGTATATGACTTCGGCTGGTTCATCTTCACACCACGGAGTAGGGCATGATGGTATTTCATTGTTTTTCATTCCACCCTCTCAGCGGTTTTTTGTCGTGCTTCCATCACAAACTGCTCAAAAGTCTTACCAAAAACAGACCCCTGCTCTTTGTGGGCTTTTACCAAAATGTCGTACATGCCTCTAACCATTTCCTCCATGCCTTCTTCGTTCTTGGGGGGATTTGATTTAAGCTCCTCTAATGCACGAAGATATTCTTTTTGGAAATTTATTCTTGATTTAATTAACTTTTCAAGACTCATTCCCTGCTCCTTTTGTTTTTGCCTCTTGCTCCAAGCGCAAAGCATAGCGTCTCCATTCTTGGCATTTCCTAAGAGCCATAGGACCTGTTACTTTTCCCGAGAGTTCTTGTGGTCTTCCCGGCTTATCCACAAAGTCTATACACTTGCAGTTCTTAGCACCGCAGGGCCTACAATAGGCGTCATCCACACTATAGTGCTCGTCTCCCCCATGGTCGCATTCACACACCTCTGGTCTCTCGAGTTCCACTTGAGGTGACACCGTGCAGTCATCATCGCAAACTTCGGAAAACGGCTCAGGCGGAGATGGAGGATAGCACCACAAATTAAATCCGTAAGCAATGGCCTCGGAAACCTCAGGAGCGCATCCGGGAAAGGTATAATCCCAAATGCCGACGTCTTCAACCCACTTAATCATCACGCATGGAGTCTGCCCCTCGTGAGGCACTTCCTTATCTATGCTCACCCACTCATGCCCAATCCCCCGCTCCAAGCGGTCAACATAGTCTTTTCTAACGAAGATATATCCAGCATTCTCCAGCATTCTCATATGCGATTCGGAACCACCCGCCTCGGTTGACTCATCGCTAATGTCACTTGTTAGTGCGTCTACTATATGTTTGTCAATTTGACTCATTTGTCCCACCCTATTATATAATATCTTTTCGTATCGCCCATCTCAACCGTTATCCATTGCCTGTGTAGGTTGCTTCTGCCTCCATTTAAAACAGCATCATGAATCCAAACTTTTTGACCTATCTTAATTTGCCATATCCATTCTTCCTCTGGTTGAAATCTTGATAATACAATGTGTCTACTATCATCAACAACGATAATAACTTGTTGTCCATATGTATGAGGCCTGTCTTTTGCATATATCTTTTTGATGGTTCCCACATAATACTCAGAGACAAACTTATCGCCCTTCCAGTCATTTGCTTCATAGACAAAAAATCCAATAATAGAAGCAATGGCAATAATAAGTCCTATGCAGCCTATGTAGTCGTTTTTATTCTGATTAGTCATTTTCCTTCCCGGCTATTAATTCTTTATATATAAAAGCAAATGGATAAAACAAGATACATACAGTATAGAGTATAGCTAGAAATATTGCGTCACCCATTGTTTGTATGGCTGCAATATGCCAGTGTGTTTCACAGTTTCCTCTCATTCTTCCCATTCTCCGGCCACATCATCTACATTTCTCCCGCCATTGTCCCAATAGTTATCCGTAGCCTTATCCCTCATATTGCCGTCGTCCAATAGATTCGACATATAAATAAGACTTAGAGTTTCCTTCACTTCTTCCCCCATATCAGATATCTCAGGAGATTCATGTTCTTCGTATTCTTTAACCAGAGACATAATGCTTTGCGGGTTTAATTCCAAGTCCCAAGCAGGCCCATTGGTCAAAAAGAAATGTGTTCTAGATACACTCATTTTTCCATCCCAACGACTATCTTCCAGTCTACAAGTCTTTCCCAACTCCCTTTAGGGAAATGCTCTGCGATAACCTGCTCTGCTGTTTTTCCGTCTGGTACTTCCTCTGACCATTTCATCGGTGGGTTCATTTGAATCCAAGGAGTTACTGGTGCTCCAACATACATTTCTAACGTTCCTTCAACTCTATTCATTTTTCCCTCTCAGCGATTACAGAATAATTATTAATAACATCGAATCCACCCAGCTCAAACTCTTCCCCCGTCTCCCTTTCGATGCATAAAACTCTTCCCCTGCTTGTTTGAACCGCATTTACATATAGTTCTCTACCGTTCTCTTTATTTTTTATAGAACAACCATTTAGGGATGAAATATAAAATTCAACACACTTATGGATATTGTCCATATCTTTCTTGTTTAATTCACTCATTTTGCCCTCTCAGCGATTAAATAATTGCTCCACCAAAGCATAAATGAATTCCAGCAAATATTACGGTATTTTAATTTCGGCAAACTTTTATAGCTTATAGTAAGACTGAATTTATGCCAAAGAAAACTAATGGCGTTGAATTCAAAAAACGGTAACTCTTCCTCTGGGGATAAACCTCGCAGTGGAACCATAACACTAGGAGCGACAGTTAACGCAAGCCAACGTCTGTGTTCTGGTTCCATCCAGTCGTTATTGAAATCAACATAAATTCTTTTAAATAGTATCATTTTTATCCTTGTCGTTCTTTAGGAATTCAGCAACATCTTCATGCAAATACTGCTTTATGCGTTCTACATCAGCGCCCCAGTCTTGCTTCCCAATACATATTTTATCTCCATTATCTACTTCCAAATATAATTTAATACTTCCATCCATCTGAGGCTCCGCTAATGACCCAGCGGGAGGTATGAGGGTTTTATTAAACTCGTCAAAGGCTATCTTCGCTTCTTTTTTAGTGAACATTACTTTTCCATCTCAGCGATTAAACCGCCCATATGTTCAAGATATTGTTTGTTAGTTTCCTGTGATGGCAAATAAGGAATACACATGGCTTGTCTTTCTGCATCCATCAAAACCACCTTCATATATTCGTCATCATACTCTTCTTCTCTATCCCAATGTCTCCAAACACCGTCAGGTCTCCACATATGCGTTGAACTATGCCATTTGTTATCCAACCTTATCTGAAATTCGGAGACTTGCACGATATGTTTTGGGTTTTCAGAATAATAATAGACTTTGAAATAATCGAAATTCTCTGGACGTTTTTGCCAGACTATTCTCTCGCCATACCAGCATTCAATCTTCTCGCCATCTTTTTCTATATAGCTACGCTTCATTTTTCCCTCTCGGCGATTCCAAAGACCTTCTCTACTTCTTCGTGGTATAAGTTAATATGTTCTGGGCAATAGATACCTGATACTGACTTTATTCCTGTGAAGTCAAAGACCCCACCACTACCTCCATGCATGTAGTGTTCTTCCCCGATACTATCGCAATATTTGCATTTTCCAGTTCTCATTTTTCCCTCTCAGCCTCATCTTTAACTATTTCATAATACTTTCCATCTTCTTTTTTCCAAACAAAATCCAATATTCCCTTTTCCATCTCAAAGGTAAGTTGGTCTAGGGTATTTCTATATTCTTCGGGAGTATGAATACAAGTGAATTCATAGTTTCCAGAACTATCTGAAGACCACTCGCCACAAACTTCACATTGTCTTGTCATAAGAAATTTAATCATTGTCTTTCCCCAATACTTCAATTATGTTATTGGGATAAATGACTGACCAACCACTCCCACTTCTATCCGAGCTCAACCCATAGTGCGTGGGGCCACTGTCTGAGAAAATCTTCTCTATCCGACCAATTTTATAGTTGCTCTCATAGGACTGCCTATAGACGACCACCGTGCCAACCTCAAAATGGGGTTTGGCTTTTTCTATGCGAATAATCAATGAAACCCACAATGCAATTAATATCATGTAAATCCCTACAACATTAGCCGTCTGAATCTTTCTTGACATTACTTCATGCTTTCTGGAACTTTACCGCCAAAGCATACGAATTTTTCTTCTTCTGTTTTTGCTTGGCCACAAGGCAGGCATGGGGTTTTAGAATGATTATAGGTATCCTCTTTCCACATAAATCCATCGACTGACGATGTGCAATTTCCTATGTCGGAAGAATAAACCACACACTTGTCACAGGGGATACATTTTAGGTTTCCTTCACCGCAACCAGTAATTACGAGTGTGAATAACGCTATTAGCAGTGCTCTCGTGCTACCTACTGGAAACGCAAAAACAGACTTTGATAGTTTCATTGGAACTCCATATATTCAACGGGAATGTTTAATTCTTTCGCTATATCTATCTCCGCACTTACTCCTGTGCTCTCTTTCCATCCATCAAGCTTAAGAACAATAATTTTTTTACAATTCTCAAGGATGGCTCTGTCATACGTCGCCCAAAACTCCCAGTTCCCCGGAAGTGAACCAGCCAAGGCGATGGGGTGGGTATGAGAAATGGGGCTAAATAAAATCACCCCTTCTGACATTAGTTTTGCCGCAACTTTGTTTATTTGTTCAAATCTTGATTGTTTAATCGCAGGGTCTTTGTGACTATACGGTGCGGCTAAATATACAATTTTTTTATCTGTCATTACTGGAAGTCCTCTAAGATTGGATTTTCAAAATTATCGCAAGGCACAAGTCTGCCAACTCTATCATTTTCAAATACATAAATGTCTCCATCGGGAACGTTCCAATCCCTAACATAATAAGTCCAACCTTCAAAAATTTGATAAGTGTCATCCTTTGACCAATTACGATTTCTATATCTCTTTTTCCTGTCAACGTAGGTAAAAAAGGAACGAGGCGCTGGTCTCATGGATGGGCGATAATGACCACCCTGAATAAATGTTGGCAAGCAACCTTTTT
>Ga0307377_10005623_pt1 | contig 13381 bp, 13 predicted proteins | sample TR3MG_FD_202535 | JGI IMG/M metagenome (GOLD analysis project Ga0307377, IMG submission 202535) | Soil microbial communities from Risofladan, Vaasa, Finland - TR-3 | ecosystem: Environmental > Terrestrial > Soil > Coastal area > Acid sulfate soil | place: Finland: Risofladan, Vaasa | collected... | reverse complement strand
ACTCCGTGTAGGATCTGCATCATTTGATCTTTAGTCGGCTCATCAACAATTATTTCTTGGAACCTTCTCGTTAGCGCTCCATCTTTCTCGAAATGCTTCTTGAACTCCATATTCGTCGTTGCACCGATACAGCGTAATTTACCCTTAGACAAAAACGGCTTAAGTATATTCGATGCATCCATGCCGCCAATAGCCGAACCAGCCCCGACAATCATGTGTATCTCGTCTATAAATAGGATGCACTTATCTTCGCTTACGACCTCTTCTATGAGGGCGTTTATTCTCTGCTCGAATTCTCCACGATATTTTGTTCCAGAGACGAGTGTAGCCAAATTGAGGGAATACAAATTGCATCCCTTTAATTTTTCCGGTATGGTCCCACTGACAATTCTCTGAGCAATGCCCTCGACAATGGCCGTTTTCCCGACTCCTGGCTCGCCAAGCATAATGGGATTATTCTTACTTCTCCGGCAAAGAATCGTTATAGCGTACTCTATTTCTTTATCTCTGGCAATAATTGGATCTATCTCATTGTCTTTAGCCTGCTGAGTAAGGTTTGTGCAAAACGCCTCAAGCGCAGATAATTTCTTTTTAGAATCAGAAGCCCCATTTGACGCAACAGGTTCTTTAACTTCCTTGAGACTCTTGATGAGGCTCTCGAAATCGACTCCTTCGGCTTCAAAAACGTTAACAAACGACTTTGATAATCTAGACATGCCAAGAAACATATGAACGCTGTTTATCTTGGCCTGACGATTTTCTTGCCTTATCTCATCTGCTAGCTTGCAAGCGTCTACAAACTGCTTAGATAATTTTATTTCTGTAAATCCAATTACCTCATCGCCGTTATTTTGCTGCTGTTTCTTAAGCAACTCTCCCTTGAAGTCTTTCAAGCATTTTTCTAGATTAACATCCATCTCAACCATTGATACAGTTATATCGTTAACTCCACTCGTCAATAATCCTATAGCAAATGACTCTGGATAGATACAGTCAAGTTTAGCCTCGATGCTAGCGGCCTTGGCGTAGACAATTAACTGCATAACCTGCTTATCAAATCTCTTATGTAGATTATTACTCATATTTCCACTAGGAACAAAGTTCCCCGTCCCCCTCGAATTTTAAAAACTTAGCCAATTCATCTTTAGATACGTCTTTGATTAAATCTCCACAAAGACTTATCAGGAAATCTGTGTCTGCTTGACTCATATCCTCATATCGTCCGAACAAAAATTGGCCCTTCTGATTCATCCTCAAAAGGACCCTCTCTTTATCATCTAGTATTACAGTTTCCATTATACCTCCAAGTACCCAATCGCTGGACTAAAGTCTTCAGGTAAAAACTCTTGCGTGCCAACGCTTACTATTTTTTCAAGCTTCTCGACAATAACATCTTTGTCCATATCGTGCTTAAATTTATCTACTTCAAACTCAAGACCGTTAAGAAGAGAACTGACCTCTTCATCATCGTAGAAATTCAATATCCTTACTTTATCTATCATTTTTCTTAGCTTCTTGACATGGACATCCGATACTCGACCCTTATATCTGCTTTTCCCCATTGAAATTAAAACCTCGTTACATAGCTCGCTAACGTTTTTTCTCATAGCCGAAACTGTCGTCTCTAGAAAACCATCAATTAGCTCTGTCTTCTTCTGGATATATATTTCCGCAACCCTTATCTCCGTTTGCCGCTGGACCTCGTTTTTAAAATCCTTGATATTACTATCTCGCTGGATATCTTTGGCCTTAGCAATGTCTGTCTCCATGAAAGACGGCATTGGTATAAATGAATAAACTGTATCATACTTAAAACTCGACATTATCTGAGAGAGAGGTGGTATTTTTGACACGATATTATTTGAAAAGTTCTCCACAAAAGATCCTGTAGGAGTTGTGGATAAATCGGGATGCAATCTTGCCCAAACATCCTTGGCAAGTATGGCATACTCATCTTTAACTCTTCCGACAATATCAGTGTAATCGTTTCCAAAATTCTTAGCCACCTCTAGATAGGCGTCTTTTATGACCTCATTCTCGGACTCCCATGCGTCAAAGGCTGTGACAGGGACAAATCGGCCCCACACGGTCTTAAAACTGTATGCGCTCAATACCTCTCTCGCCTTTATCTCAAGACCATCAAATTCCCTAGTGACATCTGGGGGGAGGAGTTTTTGATGACCAAACTTTAGATACTGCTTAACGACACCTACTGCCTCTTGGTCTGAAAACTTTATCCCGAGTAACTCTGGCGTCAACTTTGTTGTTCCTCGCCACCTATTAATAGACAAATTAACAATTATTCCTCGGCGCATTAGAGCTAGCGTCCAATTGTCCCTCATCATCTTAACGTCTTTTTCTTCCATATCAGTACCTGTCGCCTATATACGATATAGTATCTCTAAGGATACTTATTATATCGTCTGGATTTTCATGCTTAACTAGCGTTACATCTGGATGATCCGACAATGTTAGTTTCGTCGCCTCTACTTCCGCACTGGATTCCATCGCCTGCCAACCAACGCCTCCATGCACGAACCTCTTAATGCCCTTCTGAATCCACATCCTTAAACATCTATGACATGGCCTGCCTGTAACGTAGCATGTTCCATCTTGAATATCTGAATGAGATCCAGAATAAAAAATCAAAGCGTTCTCTTCCGAATGTATCATGTGTAAATATTTTTCCGGCCTAGTCAACGGTATGTTCTCGTCATCAGATCCTTTTATCGGACCGTTACATGCCGACGATAGCGGTCTGTTATCCGTAGATACTACTACGCATCCATGCTGAGAGTTAGGGTCCATTGATTTTCTGGAGACAATAAACGCCTGTGCCATATAAAATGCATCCCATTCCGGTCTTTCTCTCGGCTTAATTTTTTCTTTGGTAGCAGAGGCATTAGGCCAAGGAGGGGTGGGTCCGCTAATGTGCTTCTCAAACATTTTTAATCTCCTTCCATTAATTTTTCAGACATCATCTTGCCGACTTCTTTAACGCCGTCTAAATTCTCGCTATTAATCGCAATATTTAAATCACGATAGCATTTGGCGACGAACTGACTGTAACCATCAAAATTTTTACGCAACAATATTCGACCCGAATTAGAGACGACCATATTCTCGTATTCTATTTTGTTCTGTATGTTAATTTTCTTTTTAACATCCTTAAGTCCCTCTATAACAAGGTCTTTACTTTCTTTAAAACCGAATTTTTTGCATATCCAAACAACGGCCTCATAAGAGTTTTTCAGGTCATAGTAGTTCTCGCAAAAATCTATTATGGTTCCCTTTTTGCCGCAACCAAAGCAATGGAATACCCAAACGTTGCTATCTTCGTATAGAGTGATATGAAAAGACGGCTGGCTGTCCTTGTGGTCTGGCATAGGGCAAATCATCTTCGCCTGTGTATTATCTCGCACCCATGTTAAGTCGCATCCAACTTCTGTCTCCAGAAAATCAGACAGATTCAGTTTCTTCTTTATCAGATCATAAAGATATCTGGATGGTCCAGCGTCCCTCTTCGAAATATGAATATTTTCTATATCGGACATTACTCACTAACCTATCATCCAAGAGGATCGTAGTCATCTGTACTTCCATCAATTTCTTTAGAAATGCCATCCAGCGTCTTTGCAGATGATTTACCCTGAGCCTCTACGCTCTCAAGGAAATCATCTTCTTCGCCTTCATTATCAACTATCACTCCTGTTGGCTCTTTGATGTCTTCCGTTGTGCCGTCTATATCTAGAGGCTCACTGAATTCATTATCGTTATCAATATCGAGGTCTGTTTGTTGCGTCAACGAGGCGAATAAGTCCTCTTCAGATATATTGCTATATATCAAATCATCGACTTCCTCGATTTGACCAGGCTCCAATTCGGCATCTGAAACTCGCCCAATTCTGCCGTCAAAATCCAATGCAATCGTCTTATGGCCCTCATTATCTCTAGCCTTAGTGGAATGAACGAACATTTTTGTAGGCGGTTTATCGGCATTCAAAACAACTCCTAATGAGTTATCCGCATCTCTGATCACCTCTTGCGATCCAGCCAAATCTTCAGACTGAATGGCGACGGTTGATATATCTTCTCCGTCTCCAACTTTCTCCGCCTTTTTTCTTATCTCTTTCGTAGACGCAGCTTTAATCTGAATAGCCGTTATCGTTACAAAATTATTAATTTGACCATACGCCATAAATTTTCTTGATGTAAAGGCTTGATCCAAGTCTGGTCTCGTAGAGTGATGAGTCTCAAATGCAACGCACCCTAGATAATCTAGGACGAGAACATCTATTTTTTTTCCCTCGCTTTTCTTCTTGTTTTTGATCTTGTCGACTTCTGACAATATTGCTGACAGATTAACACCCTGAGACATCTGAACGATATCCAAGTTTGGCTGAATATTATCTCGCAAATCGTCTCTAGCCTTCTTGAGCAAATCATATATATGATCGGGCAATCCAAAATCTTGCTTGCCACCCCTCTTTATGCGATTATAATCGACCATTGCGTGGAGAGACAACAATCGAGTGAACATTGGAACAGCTTTTTTCTCTAGACTGACATAGACAACATTATGTCCCGCCCTAGCCATATTAAAGGCAATATTGAACATCAACGTCGTCTTGCCGCCATTTGTCATCCCGCTGATTACGGTATATGACCCTCTTTCGAATCCAAAGTATTCATCATCAATAGCTTTGATTTCAGTCATAATACCAGCTTGCTTTTCAGGAAACTCCCTTCTGTCCTCAATATGGTCCATCGCCTTATCGAAGCCCTCTTCGGCACCCATCGTTAGCGTAAAATTGTCTAACTCGAAACCCTCGATGGCGTTGACCTGTCTTTGCAAATCCGCAACGACATCTCCTTGATTAGACATAGAGCCGATAACCTTCGGGACCATGTTATCAAGGATATTGTACGCCTGCTCTTGGAGACTTCTATCAGATATTGACTTCCTAAGAAAACCAAAATCCTCATTACTTACGCCAGATAGATGATATACTTTTTCAAAATAATTTTTCTGCTTAACCTTCTGGGCCTCAGAATATTTTTCTTGCTTATCAATTATGCTATGGAATACTTCTCTACTAAGCATCGACCCATATGCCTCATGATTTTTTGAGATCAAACTATATAAATATTGATGCGCCGAGAACCTGAAAAAGTTAGACTTTATGCCACATGACATCGCATCGTTCAAGCACTCTTTGTCCTTCAGGATAATATTGAGGAACATCGGTTCTTCTTTTTTGGCTAAAAGCTCTACCTCATCATTTGGTACTTTTTTCAAATCTTCAGTCATTAAAGCTTAACCCTCACCCTCAATATATAATCATCATATTTAATAAACGGGTCGCTAGTGTCAACGTACTCTTTAGCGGATAGACTAGCCAAATACCTCCCGCATGTATTGTCCGTTATCTTATTATGACTATTTAAAGTAGCTGAAAAAGATACGATAGTTGGTTTTAACTTATCACTTCTGTATCCGAGGAATTCATCAAAATAATTTCCTCCGTCTAGATGGGCGCTAAAAATAGGTCGATAAAACTCACTAATAAAAATGACATCCTGTTCTTTCATGATATTTGTGAAATCGTTTCTGTTTACTCCGGCTTCCGAGACAAATGTCTGCATCCGATGAACTACGTCTGCACAGTCTTTATATAAGCCGAAATGATCACAGGAAATGAGTCTGAACAGAATGGCAAACCCAGCTCTTTTTCTCGACTCAATAGATCCCCCATCTATAAGGATAAATGGAATCTTAAAAAGCTTATCAGGCTGCTTGTAGATGAAATCAGTCATCTGGTCAACACCGTCACTGCCTCCATGATACTCTTCGGACAAAAGGTCCTTGAAGTCATGGGGGCCGATTCTAAGGAACCGCTCTGGGATACCCGCTTTCTTAGACCGACTAAGAATAGCTAACGCCTGAGTTTTAATCCTAGCCTTATGTATTCTTTGTTTTTCTTGCTCTTCTGTTTCAAACGACATTTACTTAATCTCCAGCGATGAATCAATTATACCCCCAAATCAGTTCGGCAAGTAATATTTCTCGTTATATTTGGGGAGATTTTTACTTAACGCCTGCATAGATGTGTATTTCTTGTTTTGAGATTTATTGCCCTTTAGCTCATACATCACATAGCTTTCCATCCACGATCTTAGGAACTCTCTATCCTGACTACGGTTAATCTCTATTAATGTATCAAGTATCTTACCAGCATCAGCAACAGCTGAATCTATAGACTCGAAATTAGGTCCGGTTCCAGAATATGTCCGTATACAGGCCCAACAAAATTGAACTAAACAAGGAGCAGAGGAAAATGGGTCGAGGTCATTGCCGTACCCTAATATCTCCATCGTGCTGTCCGACTCTCTTGGCGGTCTTGCAATATTTTTCTTTGGTTTTGATATAGATTTCTTCGCAGCAACACCTTTGTTCTTACAAAGATTGCCGTCCTTAGGGATAAGATCGTCCATCAAGGAGGCCTCACTGCTTTTTTCTAGTGTCGGCGGTGGGGTATCAATAACTGATTTAATTTCTTTATCTTCTTTAGTCTTTTTCTTTTGCATTTTTATCAAATTACCGCTGACGCTCATTGGCAATCTATTTCGAAAGGTTGCGTCCTCAGTAAGCCCTTCATAGTTATCTATCTTCTCGATGGTCATTTTCGTTTCCTCTATGTATTTATGTAGTCCTACAGATTTATCAAAATCTGGAAATATGCAGGATACAGACTTGTCACATTTTTTTATAAGTCTATCAATAAACTTCCCTAAGCTATGTCTTATATTTTCCCTGTTTATAGACCTTCCCGTCTTCCCGACAGAAAGAGCCATAGCTTCTATTATACCGTCGACACTGTTAATTATCTTTTTGATAGTCTTAGGGGTTACTACACCAGAAGGATTGTAGATTTTCCAACTACCAATATCCCGCTCCATAAAAAAGATATAACTTCCATCATAATTCCAGAAATAGAATATATTGTTCTCGTCTAGATCCTTAATCTTTTTTCGTATATTAGAGTGATCCTGAAATACGTCTCTTCCACTTTCGAAACGACCGTTATCATTATACTTTCCAGGGTATAAATTCTTTAATAACACATCTGCGCTCTGGTAGGATGTGTTATATATTCGAGTAGACTCAGTAACCCCGACCCTACTACCGTAGAATTTATTGCCGAGAATAGAAATCAATATCACCTGAGACAGGGGCGATAAATTCCCCAAACCAGCTAAACAAGCCCAATATGCTGGGTTTATTTGCTTGTAGGAATTTTCCGCCTCTGTTAATAGATTTCTGGCTTCGTTATCTGTTGGATCTTCACTCATCTAGCTAATATCAAGTATTCGGTCCCCCTGTTGGAGAAACTATGGTTATTGTCCGCATAATTATCCTTAAAATCCGCCAGCTCCATTTTGCTTTTATCTTTTCTATACTGGTAAGTTATCGGGACTGGAAATAACTCGACATTCTTCCTTCCTGCGCTCTTTATCATAGAAACAATTGTATCTATGTCTGCGAAAGATGACTCATTATAACTAAGGAGCCATGTCTCGTAATCTCCACATAATGATAGAAGTTCTGCGAATTGCTCATCGTAGCCCTTCTTCTTACTAAACCTTTTACCGCCCTTTTGCACATGTTCAAGCTCGCTCAGGCTTTGGCCGTATAAATACTCCTCCAGAAAGCGATATAAAACCATATAGTCACTACTAGAACCGCCATATGGTGGATCTAAGTAGATAAGGTCGGCATTAATTGTCTTAGACTCCAGTAAGTCGAAGATATCGGAGTTAAAGACGCAGCATTCCCCATTGTCTGTTAATATACTCCTAAAACTCTCAATGTCAAGGTCTTTCTCGTCTATTTCTTTTCCATTGTTCTTTGGGTGCTTCAAACGATGTTCTAATTTCGCTACAGTCTGCCCATTATAGTAGCGTCCGCCCAGAAAACAGCTCTGGTTGACATGGCTCTCTATGGCGAACAAAGAAAAGGCGCTTTTATACTTCGAGTACATCTCCTCGATAGATTTGTCGAACATTATCTCGTTATTTTCGTCTCTTCTTTTTCTGGTTGTATCTCTCCACTTCTCTTTCCAGAAAGATTGTCCTGGAGTATGCGTCGATCTAATAGCTTTTAGATCTTTACCGTAAACTGAGAAGTTGCTATTTGGGATACTCATGAGGGTAGCTTTATTAATCAACTCTAATCCACAATAAAATTGGTTTCCGCAAAGAATTTCCACATTCTTTCTGTAATTATCCAAGAATTTGCATTCTTTTTCGGTAAAGAATTTGTCCCTATAGTTATCCAAGACGAATGTTCCATGTTCATCAGGGATATTCGTGCATAAAAATTTTAAATCTTCGCTGGAGAGGGGAATCTCGTTATTCTCTAAGAGACAAATAGCCGTAATAGCTGAAGAGGTCAATAGATCATTAGAAAAGACCTTCTTGCCCATCCTCTTGAAAAGTAGAGAGGCCATAGCACTCCCCGAGAAGGCGTCAAAGACTGAATCGAACTTAACATCATTATCATCCAGTACATTCCAGATGTGAGGTAGTAACCTACGCTTACTGCCGACATAATTACTTGGCATTTTTTTAATGGTGTCTAGTACTTCTTGCTTGTTGCGATCTTCTTCCATGCATTCAAAGAAATCATCCATGAATATATTACCTCCGTTGATATTTTCGTTTATTATACCGATGAAAAATACTACAAGTCGAATATTGAGGCGGTTTTTTTCTTAATTCCCATGACATCACATATTTCGTCAAACAAATAGTCAACGCCATTGGAGTCTATTATCTCGAATTCTGGTTCTTTCTTTAGCATTCTTCGTATTTTCTTAGCGTGCTTCTCCAAGAACCTTGCGTTATGCTCATATATGATGACAATAGATTTATCTTTGAAGATATTTGGGTCGTCGCTCTTCCTGAGGGTCCTTCCTATTCTCTGATTAACCCTCGAAATAGAAGCGCCGCCTCCTGCCATAATAGCTGCAAACAGTGATGGTATATCTAATCCTTCATCGGCTAGGCTTGTTGCGACCATAGCATCCGTTAATCCGCCCCTTAAATCGGCAATACTCTTCGACCTCTTCGTCGATGTCATTTTACCAGTTACGAATTCGACATCCTTACTCAGTCTTGCCTTGATATAATTTCCTTGCGGATAATGCTGAACAAGAATGAGATTACTTAGACCAACGGATGAAAGAAACTTTGACAAATCGGCAACATGATCGTTTAATTCATCGTTAGCGGAAATACAATGCTTATAGATCTTTGCGTAGGTATGAAATTCAACCTTGCTATCAATAGGAACGAAAAAGATATATGGTTTAACAAGATAATCTTTCTTTATTAGATAAGATGCGCTAATGTCAACAATCTTTGCGCCGAACATTGCTTGAATCAAAATTTCATCTCCGCCATCTCTATAAGGGGTAGCCGATCCTCCAAAACGCCAGTAGGCTTGCGTAGATGCGTTCAGAACGTCTTGACATGTCTGAGCCGCCGCATGATGAGTCTCATCGAAATAAAGGCCCTTAGCGGACTTTATGAGGCTCAGTGTCTGCTTGACCTTATCCTCCGAAAGCTCTTCCTCGTTCCAAACATCTTCTTCATCGAACTTGTAGTTTTTGAGATCGAATTTCTTTGCACCATTCAATGCTCGTATTGCGGTCTGAATGGTCATTACGTTGATCTTCTTAACTTCGCATTTGCCGTCCCCGATAAGACCGATGGGTTCATTCAGGAACGCTCCAAGAACTCCATGGGCCTGATACATAAGGTCCTTAGTTAATACGTAAAATATGAATGGATACGTCTTGATCTCGCTAATTAATTTTGTTACCGTAACTGTTTTTCCGCCCCCCGTACAGATTCCGATAATTCCACGTGTAAATTTAAGAGACCTGTCGATAGTGAATGTCTGATAGTCTCTCTCAGTGTATCCCTCTGGCGGATTGAACTCTAGCCCTGGTAAATTCTGCGCTGGACGAATCCTTCTGTCGTTAATCTCGAAGTCAATGTTATGATTTTTCAAGATCTCTCTAACGAATGCCAAAAGACCAGTATAGAATTGCTGACCTCTGCTTCTGTAGTACAAGCGAACAACTCCGTCCCACTTTCCAGCTTTAACACTGGGCATATGCCGAGCGGACGCAACCTTATAAGACAAGGCTGTATCTAAATCTATCTGGACCTCATGTGGCAAGAATCCGACTATCTTAGAGTGGACGTTTTCAATCAGTATTTTAACCATCGTATACCCGCTAATTACATTTCGCTAGGGTCTAAGTCGTCTCTTTCGATATCTTCTCTCTCGACAGCAGATGATCTAACGATAGATAGCGCTGATCCGCAAGTAGGACATTTCTTAGACCCGCTCGCATTCCTAGCCATCTCTGTATGCTGACAAGCATTACATACATAAACGGACGAGGACGCAACTACTTTAGATGAACATGTTGCTCTTTTATATAATGTCAATTTTATTCTCCTTCAGAACACATTTTGTGTACTATGTTATTATACTGCGCTTTATACATATTATCCTCTGTTAAAGGTACTTTTTCCTCACTTAATTCGTCATTAGAAAGGGCCTCATGAAGTCCATTAACATTCTCGATATCCATGTTAAAATAAAGAGTGTCCATTCTGGCGCAGTCATCGCAAGCGAATTGAACGCAAAGATCACCGAAATTCCTCGTGTTCAAGCAGACCGATATTTGGCGAAAAGCATTACTCGTCAACCTGTTTTCACAAAAAGGACAACATATATCTCTCATCCAGAGCGGAAGCTCAAAGGAATTTACTTTTGACATATGGTAATCTTTTATTTTGTCATTTGTCATGTCCTGTTCCTCCCAATAATTAGACGCCATCTTCTTCACCATCTTCTGTCGCAGCCCTGATAATATGCGCTTTCGACTTTTCAATTGCCGACATTATTCTCACGCAATCTTTATGCGCATCAATAATTTGACCAACTCTCATTTTGCTTTCCATCTTCTGCATTTGCCTATATAATGAATCAAGTGTTTCAACTCTCTCAAGAAGACTTTTCATTCTTATCCTCCGAACTTTTAATTACTTCTTCGACCAACATATTGAATCTTAATGCTGAAGGATAGTTACTCAGTGTTATCTGTCCCCCAACCTTATCTCTTATTATCTCATCTGGAGACTTGCCCGTCATCAAGCTATAAAGTATTTCTTCCCGATGAGCTTCCTTTTCGTTATCATCTGTCAGATATCTGTCCCACTCTTCTAAAAAGGCGTCACCTTTTTTATTACTTAAGTCGCCATAACCCTTTTCATAGCAAGGGTTTTGCTTGTCGTAAATAAAATGACGATACTCATGAACCAATGTCTCCGCTTGCTCTGCGTAAGATGGCATTGTCGCAGAATTAATCAATATACATGGCGGATTCATATACACGCCTTCTGCTATTTTAAGTGGTTCTTTTCCCGTAAACCGTCTTTTGCTTACGAATCCCCCTTGACTGCCTCTACCCATTATTCTCTCAATAGGGCCGATAATGACATCTATATCATTGAACTCTACATTATACCTTAGACATACCTCTTTGATGAACTTCGTAGAGCTAAAATACTCGGATAGATTACGGACATTGAAGACATTTGCGTCTACAGCCCACTCTCCTCTTGCGATTGGACCCGTTCTGAATTCAATTCCCTCTTCTCCAACATCACCTTCTATGAATGACAGTATTTTTAGCGCCTGATTTCTCTGGATGGCCGAGTCAACTTTAACATCTATCTTTTTAACGACCTCATTATAGCAGCAAATAAAAGGTTCTTCTTTTGCCATTAGGATTTTCGTGCAAACTACTGGAGAAACATATACTGGAGTTTCTATTATTAGGTAATTATTCTTAAAATCAACATCAACTATTTTTAGATATCCTATCTGATGATCTTCTTTTAAGCGCATTTTTGTAAAATCTACAATCGACTGCAATTTAAGTGGAAAATCATCACCGAACTTCATGCTAATGTAATACGGATGTTTTTTCCGACCATAATATCCATCGTCCAGAAGGCTTTGCAAAACCATACTTAATCTTCCGGCCTTAATAATGAATTCCTCAAAGTCCGACATTTCACGGAGCAGCAAACTGCAAACTTCTTCAAATGTCCAACCTAAACAAAGATGATGCCTGATAGCGTATAAGTCGGAGTCCATCTCCATATCGCTTGATAATTCATTATTTCTCGACAAGTATTCTCTGTGACCATGAAGAACGACCCACTCCTTCTCGCTCGGAGTTATCATGGAATTATCAGAAGACGGGGATGTATTTATCAATATAAATGGAGTTTTTTGCCTAACTAAGTGTATTGGATCAGTTCTTTTCCGGCCCTTGCTATCAATAGACTCTATAAACTCGACAAAATCAGTATTATCTCCGACATATCCACCTAAGAAATCTTTGTTATTAGAATAAATCGCTGGTAGTTGAGCTATTGTTGACGGCATCCTTGCCAAGTTAGCTTCAATGATAGGTATTTCCTTAGTTTTACCGAAAAGATCTTTTATACCGCCAAACCCGACCAACGATCTGTACCTGAATGAGCTATATGGGCTACCATTTATGACGATTCCGCTTCCAGATTGACCAAAATCCTTAATAATGCGTAATTTTGCGGCGAGAATAAAACGGACGAAGCTATTCTTGGAGAATTCATAAGAGTTTGGAGAATATATTACCCCAGAATCATGATCGAAGCAAACATGAAGAAGAATTCCGTCTTCCTTAAAGATATCTTTACCATACTGCTTAATGATAAGCTCTTTGGCCACAGCGCTATTTATGGTCAAAGGGCATCTAAATACCCTTGGCGTCCTATCGTGGGCCGTCACATGCTCCACAAAGTAGTTTATTATCCGATTATGAATCTTCATGAGACCTTGGCCTATTTTATATCGTAGGTCATCCTTGCGGTATATTCGCCAAGCTTCCAGTCTTCAGGACTAATCGGTCGATATACCTTATCCAATACGCATACGTTGTCTACAATTGCTATCGTAGTCATAAAACTATGACCCTTGTATTGGTTGCATAGTCCGAAGCCGTGAACCCAATCGCTAGCCGATGGTTCATTGTACCCTTGGTCAAGCTGACCAGTCAATCCTAACGTATAACACCCAAATCTTATTTCTTGCTTATGGACGTGTCCCATCATTACCTCTCGCCCAAAAGTTCTCGACGCTTTCTCCGTCTTTCGCCCAGGTTGTCCGAACATTATAACATCGCCATGAACAAATGTAGACGGACCCATTTTAAGAGGCTGCTTAAGCTCCGTTAACTTATACCCCAGA
>Ga0307377_10005622_pt1 | contig 13381 bp, 19 predicted proteins | sample TR3MG_FD_202535 | JGI IMG/M metagenome (GOLD analysis project Ga0307377, IMG submission 202535) | Soil microbial communities from Risofladan, Vaasa, Finland - TR-3 | ecosystem: Environmental > Terrestrial > Soil > Coastal area > Acid sulfate soil | place: Finland: Risofladan, Vaasa | collected... | reverse complement strand
CTATTCAAGCAACTGACGACTCAGAAGTTAAAATTATTCCTGAGTACGGGCAACTTACATGGGAACAGGAAAGAATACTTGGCGAGGTTCGCCAAAGAGTACAAAGTGATTTGCAGATACAATCTACAAGATTACTTTCTGATAGTGTGGGACATATGCCGCTACGCTCGCAGCAAGGGCATATACGTCGGGCTTGGTCGCGGTTCGTCGGCAGGTTCACTAATCAGCTTTCTTCTCCAGATCGTAGCGATTGACCCCATACGCTATAAATTATTATTCGAGAGATTTCTAAATGAGAACCGCTGTGAGAACGGTGAACTTCCAGATGTTGATTTAGATTTCGAGTCAGATCGACGTCATGAAATTAAAGAGTATGTCGTCAGACGCTACGGTGCAGAGTGTGTTTGTGAGATAGGGACGTATGGTCGGCTTAGGCTTAAGAATTCAATTGTCGATTTTGGTAAACTGTTTAATTACAACTATCACGAACTGCAAGCAATCACGACAAAGCTAGACTTACCAACACGACAGAACCGAACCGACGAAGACAATAGGGACGATCTTGAGTCGGCACTATCACAATCTCCAAGATTACGATCCATGCTTGCAGATAATCCTAATTACCATTTGGCGATTACCGAAGTGCAGGGTCAGATTAAATCTCAGAGCGTCCATCCGGCTGGTGTGATTATTTGCTCGGAGCCAATAGCCAATGTGACTCCACTTAAGACGCAGAAGAAAACTGGATCTAAAGATCGGATTATCGTCACCCAGGCAGAAGACAAATTTATAACGCGACAGGGTATGGTCAAGATGGATTTCCTTGGACTCAAGGAATACGACATTAATAAGTTTGTGATTGAGAATTCTGATTGCAAATACACGATGGAAAATTACATTCAAGAGATCGAAAAGATAGCATGGTCTGGTAAAGATGAAGTCGTCTGGGATATGTTCAGGCGTGGTGAGACTGACGCTGTGTTCCAGTTTAGCTCTGACGGGATGAAGGAGCTACTTAGAAACATGAAAGCAAATACCTTACAGGACTTGATCGCGGCTGTTGCGTTGTATCGACCAGGGTGTTTGAAAAATGGCTGGCATGATAAATATTGTAGACGTAAGCATGGTGAGGAAGAAGTTGAGTATCCACATCCAGATCTTAAAGAGGCTCTGTCCGACACTTATGGCGTTATTATTTTCCAAGAACAGTTCATGGAGGTCTTCCATACGATCGGAGGCATTGCCCTCACGGATGCCGATACCATCAGATCGGCTCTGGGTAAAAAGGATAAGGAAAAACTTGCGAAATTCAAATCGACGTTCATTAAGAATGCAAGTAAGAAGCTCAAGGGAAAAGACAAGGCTGAGGAGCTTTGGACACAAATAGAGGCTGCGTCTGGCTACACCTTCAATCGTTCGCACAGTGCCGTGTATGCGCTCCTGGCGTACATCTCTCAGACGTTTAAGGTTCATGAGCCAGGTCATTTCTGGGCAGCCGTATTAGAATGGGATTGTCGTAAGCGTAAGATGAACGACATGCTCGATCATTTACGATCTGCGAAAAATATGGGCATCTCACCATTGATGCCCGACATTAATAAATCCAAGGTCAATTTCGACGTCGAAACTGAGATACCGTGGCATAAAAAGGAAACGCTTCCGGCAGAAATCTACGTGCCGCGTTGGTCGCTGGCTGGTATCTCAGGATCGGGACCAAAGGCTTGTGCTGAAATCGTAAGCAAGCGACCAGCACTTGGATTTTCTGGCATTAAAGATTTTTATTACAGCGTCAACAAATCAAAGGTGAAGTGGGATGCGATCCTCAAAATGGCCTATGCAGGGGCGTTTGACTCCCTTGGGGAGCGCAAACACATGATCACTTGGTTGTACGCTCAGAAGCCCGATAAGAAGCTCCCAGCTATCACTGACAGCAACTTGCTCCTTGGATTTTACGACGCGATGGGATTCTTCGACCAATCGCTGAAAGAAAAATATCCAGAGTTTAAAAATTACACACTTTCAAGTGAGAGCGAGGTCAGGGATTACGCGGTCAACACTTATGACATCGCAGTTGGCGGTATGTTGATGGATGTAAAATCCAATCGTACAGCTCGCGGGATGATGGGCAAAGCGAAGCTAGTTGACCAAGGTGAGACACTAGAATTAAATTTTTTTTCCGACGAATTTGCAGCCAACCGAACTAAAATTAAAAATGGAAATATTGTTGTTATTACGCAGGCTAAAAAGTCTGGGTATGGTGGAAAAGAAAACCTCTTAGACTGTTTCGACGTCGAAATTATCTCCGCATCTAAAAAATAATTCAAAAATTCAAAAGTCGATTGCGTATAACAATGTACCCAACGAATTTCTCGTTGGCCGTTTGACATTACTTTACTTTTTGTACCCAGGTTCTAGCGAGCCTGGGGATAGTTTGTGGATACGCTGTGAAAAACCTAAAGATAAATATTGAGGGGCTTGCAAACAAGCCAATACAGTTAGAGCTTAAGCGAGATTTAGAAATATCAGACGATATTGAGTACGAAGCAAAACGTGCCGCTGCTCGGTTCGGTTACTACGCTGTGCTTGCAGAAGAAGCCCAGGCTCGCGTAGAAAGAGCTGAATCCGGTTATGAAATATGGTATGCGAGGGAATCAAGATCCCTAGTAGAAGAAAACGGAAAGCCATTCAAGACAGTTGATGAGTTAAAGCGAAAAATACAGACGATACCAAAGTATTCGAGTTGGAAGTCAACACTTGCCAAGTATCGAAAAGAGTATCGTGTTCTAAAGGTTATCGCCAAAGCCTTTGAGCATAAAAAGGACTTGGTCCAAACAATTTGTGCCAACAGAAGGGCCGAATTTAAGGGTGGATAAACATCCATTTAGGGTGTGGTGACATTTTAATAATAGTGGAGGATGAGAATGAACGAGCCAGCGAAAGCGAAGACGACGGCAAAGAAGACCGTCAAAAAGACAGATCTGAAAGTTGTGGGTGACGAAAAGAAAGCTACAGCAAAGAAGAAAAAAGTTGTGAAGAAAGCAAAGGTGGAAGTGGATGCGGAGGTGGAGGACGCGGAGGTAGAGCCTAAAAAGCTACCAGCGAAGCGGTCAGTGCCGACTGGCATGCTTGACGCAGAGAAGTTAAGGGACGAGGCGCGTATGGCGTATGGCAACTTCCAGAAAAGCTGGTATGAGTTTGCCAAGGTCGTAGCCCACATCCATAACAATGACATTTGGACTACACTTGGCCATGAGACTTTTAAAGCCTACTGCCAAGAGGAATTCCGAGACATCGGTTACACGACCATCTTTAAGTTTATCCAGGTCGTTAACAGTTGGGGCGATGCGATCGAGGACCGACTCAAGAAAAACCCACATCAATTACTTCCATCCTATGAAACGTGCTACACGTTGACAGCCGCTCAAGACAGATTTCCTAAAGCTGAGGTGCCAAAACTTCGCAAGCAGGTACTTGATGGTAAGGTCACGGTTCGTGACATGCGTGAGAGAGTTGCAGACCTTCGTGGTGAATCTAATCGTAAAGATGATGATGCAGCCGAAAGAAAGATCCAAAAAGATCTTGATAACGCACAGCCACTAAGCGTGAAACTCTCAGAGGGTGATGGGGTCGATGATGCATGTGATGTCATCGAGGGTAAAGTTGATTTCTTAATTGAGAACCTACCGTTATTTACGAAGGCTTTAAAAGAGCCTACCGAAAAGCTCGTAGCACTTGCTACAAAAATTCAAGATGTGCTGGTCGAAGAAACAATTAATCCATTTTTAGATCGAATTGGTGAAATCGCAGGAGAAGAATAAAATGGCTATCGATTTTAAGCGAAAGAAAAAGAAGAAAGTTGTGGGTAGCAGCGACGAGAAAAAGAAAACCGTTAGGTCGGCTGAAGTCGCACCACCACTTAAGAAAAAGAAAGCCGTAGCAGCGGCTCCGACAAAGGAGAAAAGGTCTAAGAAGGGTGGATTACTTGCCAGACTCCAAGAGGAGGCGGTTAAGACGCAGAAGCAGAAAGAGGATCGTGAGTCACGTTCTTATAGCAAGATCGATTGGTTCAAACCGGAGAAGGGTAAAAATACCGTTCGCATTCTGCCACACTGGTCAGAGCCGGAGGATAAATTTTTCTTTGTTAAGAAGTCAGTTCACTACATCCCTACAGCGAAGAACGATGGCAGCGGTATTTTTAATTCTCCAGTGCTATGCCAACAGGAGCACTTCAATAAGCCGTGTTTGATTTGCAAGGCCGTTGAGAAAGCAAATAGCCTTGCTAAGAAAGCCAAAAAGAAAGATCAAGAAACTTTAAAAACCATTGCAGGAGATCTTAGACCGACGACTCGTTATCTTTACAACATCATTAATTACAATGGCGACGATCCAGAGGTCCAGGTATGGGCTGCACCAATGACTGTTCATGAAGACATTATGAACTACGTTGAGGATCTTGATTGTGATTTTTGGGATCTTGAGGAAGGTCGTGATTGGCGTCTTCGTAAGACTGTCGATCCTAAGCGTGGTCGTTATGGCGTTAAGTATGCTGTGCAACCTGCGATGAACGATTCGGCTGTGCCAGAAAAAATACGCGAATCTATCGAAGAATTAGAGAATCTCGATAATGTTTGGGCAGAAGCTGGCGTTGAGGAAATGAAAGAATCGATCAAGTTAATTCGTTGGCCAAAACTTTCCAAAACCGAAGAAGACTTGCCTGCGAAAAAAAGCGCCAAATTTGCCGATGACGATGAGGAGTATGAGGAGGATGAGGTAGACGAAGCAGATGCCGATGAGGAGGAGGATGAGGAGGTTGAGGAAGAAGACGATGAGGAGGACACTGAGGAAGAAGACGATGAGGACGAAGACGATGCGGAGGAGGAAGACGAGGACGATGATATCAGTGTAGATGCTGAGGATGACGACCTTGAAGCCGAGCTTGCAGAATTAGGTGTCCAGTAATGGCTGAACATCAGGCCGACAGGATCAGTGCAACATTTGGAATGAAGTTTCCTGGTCCTGTAGAATACTCATCAATAAATTTTAGTGTGTCGTATACGTCTGACGTTAAAGACGGAGAGTCGTTAGCGAAGGCGTGGACAAGAGTCAAATCAGAAATCGAAAAGAGGGCGACGGAATACCATGACGAATACGGGCAACTTCAAGCGGAAGAAGAAGGCTAAGGCTACTAAGAAAAAGTCGGTTGAGACAAAACCAGTGGTGTCTAAACCTAAATTAAAGGTTGTTGAAGAAGACATTGACTTTGAAGGTTTATGTAATGAGGGTGAGGATTTTTTCGTACCTAGTGAAGAAAACGATAGGCGTATATCTGCCCAGTCGTACATTCCTATGCATGAAGAATTGTTGCCCGTACTTACCCCGCTTGGATTGCCCTGTGGCCGCATCATACATGCGGCTGGTGATTCCGACACTGGCAAGACGACGTTCGCGGTAGATTCGATAGTTCAAACGCAGAGCTTGGGTGGTTTACCCCTATACGGGCTAACTGAGATTAAATTCGACATCCATCGAGCGGTACTGATGGGCATGGATCGCAAACGTGCGGCTTTCTATAAGCCTGAGACACTCGAAAAGTTAATGGAGCTTGGCATCGAGAGAATTAAAAAGTTTAGGGTGAAGTATCCATCACGACCTATACTTTGGATCTGGGATTCAATCTCGGCAACACCAAGCGATTATGAAATGGATGACACTAAGACGAATCATAATATGAAAACTGCGAACGCTATCAGTGGTGAGCTTCGCCGAAGAAAACATTTTATGGACGTTGAGCAAGTCTGTTTCTTAATGATCAATCGAATTTACACAAAACAAACCACGTCACCTTGGGAAAAGCAAACATCGACGTATGGCGGAAAGGGTCCAAAGGGTTTCGCGTCGATACAGCTCGAATTCAAGCGACTAAAGGGTTTAAGTGTAAAGCGTAAGATAGATGGCAAGGACAAATCAATTCCATTGGGAATGATAGCTGAAATCGAAAACACAAAAAACCACCTGGCCGAACCTTTCCATAAGGTCCAAGTAAAGATCGACAAATATGGGTTTGTCATTGGTGATAGGAAGCCAAAATTATGAGTCCAACTGAATATGTTCGAGAGATGCAACGACACGTTGTACTTAAAGAAGTGTTGACGCCAAAGCAGATATTAGAAGCCCAAACATTACTTGATGAGGGTTATAAATATATCGGCAAGCGTCTTGAAGAAAATTTCACTGACATGACTCCAGACGCAGTAAGCATCGCAACAATGCTCCAACAGTTCTTATTGGTATTTGTTGACCATGCGACAAACTTCGCGCTCCTGAGAAAGATGGAGGCTTCGGGGTGACTGCCAAGTTAAAAATAACAATTCAAATACCAACTAAAGATGGCTGTCGAACTATAAGTGAAGAAATTAACTTACCAACGCCACGACTATTTAATGATGAGCCGTTCAAGTTAATTCTTAAGCGATTGAGAGAGGCGGCCATGAGGTCTGGAGCGATTGACGAGTGATAGATTTACTATATAGCGACATGCACCTACAAGAAAACCGTCTGGCTGTGTTCGATCAGGTCCACGATGAGATTATCGAGATTGGCATCCGTGAGGGCGTAATCGAGAGCGGTGGAGCGTTCATCAACGGTGGTGATACTTTTCATGTCCGAGGGCTGATACGTTCGTCATGCTTTGATCTGCTTTACAGAAAGCGTCGTGAGTGGCGCAATCGAGGCTTAAAGCGTCACATCGATATAGTTGGCAACCACGACCAGGAGGATAAGGATGGTGAGATACATCCGATGCGAGTCTTCGAGGAGTTTGGTCAAGGTTGGTATGTAGTAGATACTCCGAAATTTATTGAGGGTGATCACTGTGACTATTATGCGTTTCCATACATGGCCAATCTCGATAAAGAGCTTAAGAAAATTCCGACATCGAAGCGTAAGGGAGCAATAGCTCTGGTCCACACAGGCATCCATGGTGCGTTCAAGAACGATGGTGAGCTTGACGATTTCAGTATCCATGCAAAAGTGTTCAAAGGATTTCTCAGGACATTCTCAGGTCATTATCACAATCGACAGCTTTACGACGGGTACGTTCAATATATCGGATCTCCGACTCAGCACACGTTCTCAGAGATGGGTCAAGATAAGGGTGTTCTGATTTATAATCACAGAACGGATGAGATTAAGTTTGTACCAATAAAGGGACCAAAACATCATGAGGTCACGGTTAAGTGGACGGGTGATAAGCGTGTTGTTGAGAAGCCTAAGGGCATTGGTAAATATGATTATGTGCGAGTGCGAGTACATGGATCGTCAGAACAAGTCTCAACGGTAAACCGAAAAGACTTCCTCAAGATGTTTGACTGCGAAACCATTAAGATCGAGCGCAAGACACTTGACACTGTTAGTTCTCGTATCAAGGTGGATGGCGCGACCAATGAGGATTTAATTGATGCGTATATTGATTATGTAGATCCTGAGTTAGACAAGGGGCGACTGGTCAATATAGGTAGGAAATTTATGGGAGTTGGTGATGCCACTGTATGAGACAAAGTGTAAGAGGTGTGAGAAGTACGACACGGCCTTGGTAAAACTTAAAGACCTAGATGGATGGTTTGGCGAGTGCGAGTGTGGTGGCATAAGAGAGCGTTGCATAAGGACAGCCCCTACGATAGCCATCGGTCGCAATGACTATTCAACACAAATAGACAAGATGAAAAGGGCGTCGAAGGAAAGATTTGTAAAGAGTGGCGAGATGGATCAGACGCGACATAAGTTTGGATCAGAGTTTGACGACTCACTCGTAGCCGCAGCCGCAGGAAGGATAAAAAGTGGTCAAGGAAACGATTAAGCAATGGGTAAGAGAGCAGACGACTTACCACATGGCTGATATGTCCTACGTCAGACCTGAGATGCGATTTTGCGACAAGGATCATGCGTTTTATTTCAATTCGTGTGCTGGTTTAATTAAATTTACCAGTCGTGATATGTACGAATTTACGATGTTTAGAAATGTATACTGTAATGAATTTAAAATGCTTATAGATAGTGATTCAAGTAGAAAGGCGTTCTTCGCGTTATATAAAAGAATAAAAAATCGTAAGTGGAGCAAACACGCTCGCGTAAAATATACAGCTAATTTAAGAACACGATTGAGGTTGGGCATTGCAAGCTGAATTAATATACATGGAAAATTTCATGTCCTGGGAGAAACTTAAGATAGATGATTTCACTCCAGGCTTAACTCTAGTTGATGGTAAAAACGGTAACGGTAAGTCTGGCATTTGGGATGGACCAGGGTGGTGCATTTTTGGCGAGACAATAAGGGGAGTCAAGAACGATGAGGTGGTTAATAGACGATTTAAAAAGGATTGCTTTGTTCGTTTTGTCTTTTCCAATCGTGGCGATCATTTTGATGTGTGCCGCTATCGTCTTCATAGTGGCCGTGATGATGGCGGTAAACGCTTCTCTAATAGACTCGTTGTGGTCTACACACCCAGAGGAGGAAAACCACAGTTGGTCGAGAAGGGTACGGTGGCCGATACGCAGAAGTGGTTACTAGACACCCTTGGTATAGACTTCCAGCTATACTCATGCACAGTTGTTTACGCGCAGGAGGATACTTTTAATTTCGTCAACGAGACAGACAAGAATCAGAAAGAAATTCTTGGTAAAGTCCGTAAGGTGGATTTCTCCAGTGCGTTGGTTAAAGCCAGGGCAGCACTTAAAGCAAATAATGACAAGTTAGATGAGATACAGCATGACCTTGACATCCTCTCATCTCATTGCGGGGATGAGCGTATAAATAATGTGATTGAAAAGCGTGACACGTTTGAAGAAGACCGCAAAGAACGTGTAAATAATTTAAAAAAAGAGATCAGAGTCAAACTGGCTGAAATCAAAAGCGCGAAGGTGTCGGACGTTGAAAAATTAAATATTGAAAAAACTAAATTGTTTGAGAATGGCCGAAAGATAGGAAGCCTGATTGTCGAGTTAGAGAAGGAGCGAGCGGTTATCGTCAGTGACGCCAGCGGGATAAAATTACGATTAGATACCTTTGATGACTTGGAGGGTGTGTCAGAATGTTCATCGTGCCTTCAAGAGATACCGCACGAACATATTGATAAAGTTAAAGCCGATTGTATTAGTAGGCTGACTGAGCTTGAGAAAAAAGCTGGCGAAAAAACTAAGCAAATTAAAAAGTGGAAAATGGAGGAGAACGATGTTGAGAAAGCCTATAACGCAATTGAAAGAAAAATAAGTGAGGCGTCTTCTCAGAAGGCCAGGATTGCAGGAATGAAAAGCACAATCATGGTTATAAAAGAGAGAATGGACGAAGCAGCAAACGATATAAATCCTTTCATAAAAATGATCGAGGATGAGCGTGAGAAGCAGAAAAAGATCGTCAAAAAAATGCGTGAGCTTAAGATCAAGAAAAGAAAATTTATGTATATCACTCCGTACCTTTCTTTCTGGGAGCGAGGATTTTCTGACAAAGGTTTGAAGTCATTTCTTTTTGATTCACTGTGCGGTGATCTGACCAATAAAACAAACGACTATATAAATATTCTGACAAATGGTGAGATGACGATATCATTCGATACCCAGTCAAAATTAAAGACAGGTGAGACGCGAGAAAAATTTGAGTGCATCATCAACATCGATGGAGAAAAGGTGCCATACAGGGCGTACTCAGGTGGCGAGAAGACTCGGATCTCGCTCGCGGTAGATCTAGCATTAGCAGACCTGATGAATGATTTTTACGGTTCTGAGTTTAACTTTCTAGTTATGGATGAGCAGGACGTTTTTGTTGACGACGCTGGCCGACAAGCATACATGCAGCTACTTAAAAGCAAGGCTAATGATCGTCGTGTATTTGTTGTCTCTCATGACGCGAAGTTTAAAAGTGAGTTTGATGATGTTATCAGAGTTACCAGAGATGGGACCGGAACCTCGAAAATCGCGTAAGCGATCGAAAGAGAAAGATTTCCTAACCGATCTCAAACATTCTTTCGAGATGCATGGTGCGTTCTGGCATAAAATAGCTGACTCGCCAGTGTCAATGATTAGAGGTGCAAGGTTTGAAAAGGCTAAACCATTCGACGCGATCTCCGTGTATAGGGGGATACCGATTGCGATTGAGGCCAAGTTTATCCCCGACTACAAAGCGTTTGGGATTAAGAGCCTACGGCCTTCTCAAGTCGAGGGTCTTACAAGGTTCGTCAATAGTGGTGGGCTTGGTTTTGTTTTCCTTAACATTAGGCGAACTGCTGATAAGCTACGTCAGATCAGAAGACTGAACAGATTAATGATATTCCAATTCGGTGAGGTCGGTATGTTGGAGGGTGGAAGCAATCTGCGAAAGACAGAGTTAGAGGAGTATCCCTATATTGAAGGGTCGAAAAAAAGATACGACTTGAGTGAATTTTTAAACGGGCTGAAGGGCACACGACCAAGATGGAACCCTTAGATGACATCTCTATACAAATGCTTTCGCCTGATGCATCGCATGTCACCGAACAGATTAGCTATGCGATCTGGGGATCGATTGCTACGAGTTGCAAAGCGTTCGATAAGGTCAAGATCAATCTACACTCAGACACGAACAGGGTGTTTATTGAGGTGCGACTTCGGTGGTGGGCAAAGATAAAACGGTTAGAACCGTTTCGTAGATTTTGGATTAAAAGAGCAGAGGCAGCGGCTCAAGAATATGTACCAAACGGATGGAGGTTATTAGTTTATTATGAAAAGGAATCAACTGACAGATCTGATCAGAGGCATGACAGACCCGAAGGCCAAGACAGCGGTAACGCTTCTAGCGGAAACGGTTATTGGCATGGAGGAAGAAGTATTGAGCATGAGACAAATATGCAGGGAGCTACAGCAACAGATAGAGGCGATGCGATTGAGGGTCGGTGGGGCTTCTCTAAAGCAGACAGGAGGCCATAATGATGGCGGACTCAGTATCGGTTAAGAGACACATGCTCCACGTGATCAAGACGATCAAAAATGAATCGGAGTATCTCGGTAAAACAATCGATGCTATTTTCCAATTTCCGGTGCCACATCAAGAGGCGTTGGTCGCTTATTTCATGGAGGAGATAGGCCAAGACGGATGGGAGCCGTTTGCTAAAGATACCATGGAGCATCCAGAATTTTTTAAAATACTATTGGTATTTTTTTCTGGTAGAGAGAAGTTTAAAAAAGAGCCTGACAAGTATCAACTTATCCAGCTTTTAGTTGGATATCTTGAGTCAAAGCATTGTCATGAAATAGTGGATGTGAAAGCGAAAAAAGAAATAGCCGACATGATAGGAGAACTAGGATGAAATGGTTTAAGCAAAGGAAGGCACGAAGAATGTCACTCACGGAATTGCAGCGTGAGCATGGTGAGTTAAAAGTTGAGCATATAAAGTTGGACATGCTCCACAAACAACAGGTCCAGATTTTGACCAGGCGACTTGATCAGCTTTCTGGAACTGTGAATAACAGCATGAACATGAATAAGCAGATCATATCGTTCCTTGGCGACATCGAGACAAAGTTGGAGGCATACAAGACGATCTTGATTCGCAAGGACATTATGACTGAGGATGATTTCGATACGGTTTGGGATGAAATAAAGGGCGTCCGTGTGAGGGCTGATCACGAATTAATTGAGAGCGGAGATTTCGCCCGTATTGATTTTGAGATTAGGGCTAAAAATGGTGGCGAATTATTGGATAAGGAGAAAGGCTTCCCGATCAGATTGGGTAGCAATACTTTGGTTGTTGAGGACAAGATTATCGGGACCAAGGTAAAAGAGAGGCTGCGATCCTTTGAGCACACGTATCCGAAAGACGCTCCAAGCAACGCAGGTGAGACTGTCCTTTTCAATGTGTGGGTGCATAAGGTCAAAACTAAGATCGTGGAGGCTGCAAATGTCGGACACTGATGATATTTCGATACCTGAGCCAGAGCCGAAGGTCAATATAACCATGACACTGAGAGATGATGACACTGGCAATGAGGTGGTGCAAAAAATACATCTCTATAGCTCTGAGGGATCGACAGTGTTAAAATCTGGTATTAATGCTATTTATTTATTATTAAGAGAACTCGGAATCCTAAGCGGGGTGAGTGATGTCAGAAAAGAAAGACCTGGATCATGATACAGGTAACACGGACGAAATGGTGAAATCGGTAAATCCTAACAAGGACTATATGGATCAGAGGGGTTTATGTTCGAAGTGCCATGGTCCGAATCGCAGATGCGATAGAGCGGGGTGTCCCAATTGAGATTTGCTTTTAATCTGGATACTCCAGACCCTAGTGACTTTTTAACGACGATCAAAAAGGCTGGCATGACCGAGGTGAGGATTCACATCTCATCTGATTATTCCATTACCGAGCTGACTGATCTGTGCGACCTTCTGAAGCATGAGGGGATGAAGGCAGTATTCCAGCCGAAGTATGAAATAAAAACTACTGGCGACTCGGATGCAACACTTAAAAAAATAATCGAACAGCCGGATGAAATCCTTGCCAGGTATACGTCGGTGGCCGCAGCGATACCGACAGACATTTGTATGGGCATATCGTTGCCGATCGGTATGCATTTGGCAGTTAAGAGCCGATATTTTTCCAGCGTTGGATTGCAGCGAGCGCAGGCTGTGAATTATCTTAATCGTGTGGCAGCGATGATCCGTGGCAGCAATCATGCGGTGGTGTTGCCAGTGATCCTTGACGACGTTAAGGCTGAGAACTGGAAAAACGTCGACTGTGACGTTTATGACGTCGAGATGATGCTTTCCCCTTCCGCAGCAAAATTATTGACTGAGAATGCCGTACAGCAATCGCTACAGGCCGCAAATAGGCGTGTGTGGTTTGGGAAGGCTGGATCAGTAGGTGGGCATCAGATGCCGAGTGTCGCGCTTAAAACTCTCAAGCGGCTTAAAAAATACACAGCAAAATCAAATATCGAATATGCATTCCTGTGGTCTGAGAAGGCCGTGACAAACTTCGCATGGTCGAAGGATGGTGTGATGGTTGTGGATATTTTAAATGAGTCATTTCAGCACTTAAACCAATAACCCTCAATTGCGACGTCGAAATTATGAAAAAAGTTTTATGCATCAGGAATTTCACCAAGGCATCAGAGGTCAAGGACTGTGCGGCTTTAATTGTCGCTTTCAAGAAAGACGGGGATTTAACTCTCAAGAATTTAAAATGCAATCCAAGCGATCGAATGAAGGCATATATTGACCCTAAGACGGATGAGCTTGTGCTTAGGTTTAGGATTCAGGATAACGAATTTCTCGCCATAGGTGAGGAGTCTGGTATCGAGCCGACAAAAATAATTAAAAGAGGTGTGCCATGAAACGACTGTCACTCAACA
>Ga0307377_10005621_pt1 | contig 13381 bp, 20 predicted proteins | sample TR3MG_FD_202535 | JGI IMG/M metagenome (GOLD analysis project Ga0307377, IMG submission 202535) | Soil microbial communities from Risofladan, Vaasa, Finland - TR-3 | ecosystem: Environmental > Terrestrial > Soil > Coastal area > Acid sulfate soil | place: Finland: Risofladan, Vaasa | collected... | reverse complement strand
GTTGGGTTGTGGGCAAGAATTCTAATAAAACACCTGATAGTGAGAAACCTGTTGCTGAATGGTTAAATTATATTGAATTTCATCTTGCCAAAGCAAAAGAAAATGTTTATATGTTAGAAAATGATGCTGCTCTTGCTGAGATACGTAAAGTTGCTGCTTTGGCTGTAAGATGTATGGAAATTCATGGTTGCCCAAAGCGAAAGATTAAGGAAAAATAATGAGATTTTTATATTGGTTAATAATCTCAATTATTGATTGGTGGTATGAGTTTCGTAATGATTTGGATGATAATGGTTTTTGGCAAGCCATTGAATACCAAATGGAAAACATTAAAGATAGGATTGATAATTTTTTCTATGAGCATCATCACAACGGAGTATTCGGACCGGGCGGTAATGGTTACCGTATATTCAAATCAGGAAACTTAGCACTACTTATTGCAATATTAACAACAATTGGATTTATATTATATGTAATTTTGAATTAAATGGATATAGATTTAAATAATACTTTTTGGGAAAGACTCAGAGGATTTGTAACTGAGTGTAGAGTGGATGCACGATGGATATTAAAAGAGAATGAAACTGAAAGACCATTGGGTTCACTGAGAATTGTTAGTCATCCTGACCTGAAACCGGGTCATCTACGTGCTGTATTCACCTACGTAACAAGTATTCGGAAGAAAACCGATGATGAAAAACTCCAAGCCTCCGAAGACTATCAAATGGAAGTCGAAGAACTCGAAGTTTATTCAGTTCACGAAGAAACCGAAACTGAAACCATGACACGTGTAGCACTTTATCCTGAACTCGAAGAAATGTTTGACGTGAAAATATACGAAAAATGACAAATATCTTTAAAGATTTCGTGGTTGATAATGAATTGTATGTAAGTGCAGATAGTTGGGATAAGATACGAGCTAAATATTCTCAAGAATATATAATCCAACAGATTTCCGATGCAATTGTTGAATTCGAGATTAAACTTCCATATCGAGTAATTGATATTGATGAGGTTTATCATGATTATGAGGCATTAAAAAAGATTCCGTTTAAAAGATTAAATAATAGAGGGGTTAAATGGGGAAGTAAATTCGATTATAAGTACCATTTCAATCATCATTATATTGAAAACACAAATATTGGTAATAAAGCCAGTGATTATTTCCATCAAATCGAACGCTGGAAATGTGATGCGACAGGATATCCCTCACCACAAAAGACATGGGAAACCGAAAAATTCCGTTTAACGCTATTTAAGGCACTTTTTAGCTTAAAAGTGCCAGAGATTAACCCAACTGTCCTTAGAAACATAATTTCGCTTAGAAAGTATATTGCTGCACAATTTAGACCTAGTGCTGCTAAATACATTTACGATTATTTTCAAGCCGAAACAGTATTGGATTTTAGTATGGGTTGGGGTGATAGAATATTAGGTGCACACACTAGTGAATATGTTAAGAAATATGTAGGTTTTGACCCTAATGTTAATTTAATTGCTGGATATGTTGAGCAAATTAAATGTTATCAGCAAATCGATACACCAATGAAGATTTCATTAAATCCTTGGTGTGCTGAAGACCCTAGAATTCCTTTACTTGATGAATTCGATTTAATTTTCACTTCTCCACCGTATTTCGATAAAGAAAAATATGACCATAGTCCAAATCAATCATTCATAAAACATAAAGGTTTTGATAATTGGATGAAAGATTTTTTATTTGAAGCAATTAGACTCAGAACCGAGAATCTTAAATCAGGGGGACATTTAGTTATTAATATATGTGATATTTACACAAGAAAAAAACATTATCAAATCTGTGATGGTATGAATGATTTTATTGCCAGTACAGGTCAGTTTAAATATGAAGGTGCTATTGGACTTAGGATGCCCAAAAGACCTATGAGTAAATCATCAAACACGATTGGAATTTATGGAGAGCCGATTTGGGTTTGGAAGAAGAAATAATAAACAAAAAACACACAATTGAAAAAGATTTAGTAAAGGAAATTATTATGGAAAATCAGGAAAAAAAAGGAAAAGATATCACAGCAACAACAGGTAAAGGCGGTGGTTTACGTTTCAATAAAGGTAAACTTCGTTATGATTTAGTTGAACCACGTGCGCACAGGGACATGGTTGAAGTGCTTACTGATGGTGCAAATAAATATTTCGATAGAAATTGGGAAAACGGATTAAGTTGGACAAGTGTTTTGGCTAGTCTTAAAAGACATATTGCTGCAATTGAAAGAGGTGAAGACCGTGACCCTGAATCAGGAAGACTTCATATTGCTCATGCTGCATGTAATGTACATTTTCTAAATACTTTTTATTACACATTCCCACAAGGCGATGACAGACCTAAAAGATTTCTTAATATGCCAGCAATTGGTTTGGATGTTGATGGAATACTTGCTGATTTCACAGGTTCATGGGTTGAAAAATACCCAGATATTGAAGCCAACCCAACTTCATGGTATTTTGATAGAAAAATACTTAAAAGATTTGATATTATGGCTAGTGAAGGTACTTTAGATGATTTCTATCTTAATATTCCACCACTAATTCAAGGCAAAGACCTGCCGTTCGAACCTAAATGTTATGTTACAGCAAGACCTGTTGATAGTAAAATAACAGAACAATGGTTAGATGCTTTTGATTTCCCAAGAAGGAAGGTTATAACAGTTCCAATAGCAACCAATAAAGTTGATGTTTTAAAAGAAGTAGGTGTTGAAATATTTATTGATGATAGTTTTGATAATTTTGTTGAATTAAATAAGGCAGGTATCTTCACTTACTTATACACAGCACCTTGGAATATCAAACATAATGTTGGTCATATGAGAATCAACACATTGAATGAATTACCATTACTTTCGCATTAATTCAAGTAATTTATCGAGTATTTATTGTAATAACACAATAAATTTAGAAGACCTATGGGAACTATCTTAAACGATATTGTTAATGAGATTGATATTAAACCTAATAAATCAAAAATTTATATTAAATGGATTATTGGTATTGCTAGTAGTTTAATTACAATTGCTTTTGTTTTAGGACAATTTAAATCATCATTCTTTAATAAAATGGATAATCTTGAAATGGGATTGAAAGAAAATACTGAAGCTATTTCTTCTATGGAAAATGAAATGAATGATGGTTTTAAAGTTGTTGATTATAAGATTGATAAAATATATGATGATGCATTTTCAATGTTTGATGATTATCAGGAATATAATAAAAAACAACTTGAATTAGTTATTGATTATGGGCAAGAAAATAAAGATTTGTTGAAAAAAATGTTAGATTTAAACACGATAGAAAATAAACAAAATCTTGAATTACGACTTGAACAAGCTAAGAATCATAATTTCGATTATCAATCAACAATTAATATTAAAAAAATAAAACCCGATTACATTAATTTAGAAATTTTCATTGCAGTAAATGGTAATGACACAATTTTTAATGTGATTGGTGTTACTAATGATTATATAAATAAAATCGATAGAGATAAATATGTTGTGGGGAATATCACTAAAAACTTATATAACCCCATATTATTTAACCTATCATATCGCAATAAATAATATGGGGGTTTATCCGAAACAATACACTAGAAAGGAATTTTTAAAATTTCTTGAAAAAAACAATGTTGGTGAGAAAATTATTAATAATTTTGAAAATTTACCTAAAATTGTTAAACGCAATGAGAATGAGTTTGAATTATATATTAATAGAACTTGGTATAATATTGGGAACACACATTATAGTTTCGAACTAAATTATTATTCAGAGGAACTTATTGAGTTCCTTTTTAATTCAAAAGTATTTACAGATATTGAAATCAGTATTAATTTTTTAATATTTGAATTAAGAAATAATAATTCTTTAAAGAAAATTATATGAAACTTTGTATAATATCAGACACACATACTAAACACAATTATATTGGAATTAAAGATTATGAAGCTGATGTTATAATTCACTGTGGTGATATAAGTGGTAATGGTGGTATTCAGGCAATTACAGAATTTCTTAAATGGTTTGGTGATTTAGAGCAATTCAAACACAAGATTTTTATTGCTGGAAATCATGATTGGTTATTCGAAAGAGCTAATCTGAGAGCCAGAGAAGTTGTGCCTGATAATGTAATTTATCTCGAAGACGAAGAAGTTGTGATTGATGGTGTGAAATTCTACGGTACTCCAGTTCAAAAACCGTTTTGTAATTGGGCATTTAATAAACCAGAAGGAAGACTTGTTTCACATTGGCAAGCAATTCCTGATAATACTGATGTATTAATTACACATAGTCCACCATATAGTATTGGTGATTATGTACCTTGGAATAGAACCCATCATGGTTCACCAAGTCTTTATAAAGAAATTGTGGAAAGAATCAAACCAAAAATTCATTGTTTCGGACATATTCATGAAGGTTATGGTATTAAACATTTTAAGGATATTATATTCATCAATGCTAGTTGTCTTGATGAAAATTATTATGCTGTAAATGACCCAATAATAATTAATATTTAAAAGCCAGAATTTTCTGGCTTTTTTTGTATTTATTATTAATGAAATTAATTCGTAATATAATTAGGGAAGAAGTTGGATCATTTCTTAAAGAAAATGATGAGGCAATGTATGAATTATATGATGCTACTGACAACATTAGAATTGAATTATTTCATGATTTTTTATATGAAAATAATCAGGACTTCACAAAAAACATTACGTGGCAAGTAGTACCTTATGCTAGATTAAAAAAAGTATGGGAAGACTACATGAAGATGGGTACAGTTAGAGATGTAAAAAGTTTAGAATATATTGAAAGATTAGTTATAAGATGTGCACTTAGAATAAACATAATAACCGAATTAGCAGGACACACTCACGGAGGTAATAGTGAGGAAGATATGGAAGAAAATATTGGTTATTGGGTTAATGAACAATTGAATTGCATATTACCAATAAATACTGCCGATAGAAATCAATTGGAAATACCATATAATAATCCAGAAGCTGGGTTTAAAGAAAAAGATTATAGTGGTAATGAATGTTCAACACAAATCCATCCTTTTGCTCAAAATTATATAAACCAAAATTATAATCCTGATAACATGGATAGAGAAGATGCTAAGAATATGTTATTTGGTGCAATGGAAACTGAATTCTTTGATTATTATCTCACAGACCCCAAATCTGGACATTTATATATAAGCGATTATGGTCTCACTCCAATTATGACACAAACCAGTAAACTCTATAGTGAAAACGACCCAAATAAAAAGATTATATTAATTGATAGTATTCTAAATATTGCACACCAACGCAGTGATTTGGCTTCTTGGTTCGTTCAAGGAGGTTCAGCAGCACTTAGTGATTTAAGTGGATATGAAGTCCCAGATGAAGAAAAAGGTGGTTATGGCACTAAAAGTGCTATCTCTGGAAGGTATAATATGAGTGATTATCGCTAAAACCAACAAAAATCTGACTTTTTCAACACTTTTCCCTATTTATGGTAAAATTTTAGATTTTAAAAATATTTTACGTATGAATATTAACGAATTATTTGAGAAAATACAAGACGAATTTAGTTTCGATGAATTAAAAGGAGAATTTTTATTACAGGGAAACTGTATTGTTTGGTCGTACAATCTTGAAGAAGATACTGAAGAAATTGATTATCAGGATGATGATGAAGAATTTAGTTTTGAAACCACAAGCTCAGAAGAATTGCTCCAAGAGGCTTATCAAGAAGACCTAGAAAAGTTAAATGAATTACTTGATGAAATAGAAGAAACAAGTAATTGGAATATTTCTGATTTTGAGTCAACCGAAAACATAATTTCTTTTAAAGTTTTCTAAAAAAAATGATTGGGTACGAGTTAAAGAAAAACAGTAATTTCTTTTAATTTATTTGTAGAATGATTATGCCCATTCCCATTTAAATCCTTGTGATGTTTTAAATTTATTATTACAACAACCATAAATTGTTTTAGTGAAGAATCCAATATTTTTAAGTTCTTTAGGACTAAATGTACCCAATAATTTATTGTTAATAGTATATTGTTGAATAAGTCTTTGTTCAATTTTATTATTTCCCTTAGCATTATTTTCACAATACGGTTTTATTGTGGTGATAATATCGCCATTTTTAAAAAACCACATAAAATTTTTAAATTTATAATATTGCTTTCCCCTCTCATTATTTCTACAACATTTTAATATTACACTTCCATTACTATTTGTATAAACTCGTGTATCATTTGCATTATTCCATTGTTTAATAAAAATTCCATTCAAATCATATTGTAATACTGCTTTAAATTCATCATTAAGTTCAATAACATCACCAATCGACTCACCATTAGCATATTTCCAAAAACAATTTTTAACTCTTCTACAACCAGAACTTTTACATGCCCTATGAATATGATTAGTTAATATTTCTGGATTTTTAATTGATAAATCAGTTATATTTTTGAATGTTTCAACAACAATACCATTGATATTATACTTTACGATACCTAATGTGTTAGAAATCATATTGTTTCTTTTTTCACGAGTAAATATTGTCCCAGAAACACCATCACCACCGTTGGTTAAGTTAGACAATGAACCCATTTTTAAATCACGCCTTCCAATTTTATTAATTAAATATTTTTCCAATCTAAATGCGCTATATTCACTAATGTTTTCATAGAGTTTTAAAATTATCGGTTTTTTATTATTATTTTTAATCTTATTTAATATTCTTTGTTTTAATTTATTTTTGTTATCAATAATATATAAATGAACCAAATTTCTATTATCCTTTCCCTTACCAACATAAAATGGCTCATAATTAAACTTATGTTTTCCAAAAGAAAACTCGCCCCTTTTTAAAGGATTTAAATAAATATAAACATAATATTTATACATAATAATTTAATTTTCATATAAATACTGTTGCCGATGAAATTTTTTTGAGGAATTGGCTATTTATTTGTAACTAATTATTATATTTGTCGTATAATATATAAATATTTAAAAATAAACACATGGGTGGAAACGCATTAAAAAACACATATACCGAAAGAAAAAATACTAATGAATTCTTACGAATCGGTAAGGAAATTCAAAATAGAATTTCAATGGATATTAAATTTGAAACTACAATTGTCAAATGTTACCATACAAAGGCAGACCACGGTGACTTGGATTTATTAATAAAAATTATTCCAAATAGTGAAATAAATTTAATCGAATATATAAAAAACACATTCAAACCAAACGAAATTATTAATAATGGTAATGTAATATCATTCGATTTTAATCAGTTTCAAATTGATTTTATTAAAATAAACCAAATTAATTGGGAAATTGCGCAAACCTATATGAATTATGATTGTATTGGAAACATTATGGGAAAAACATTCCATAAATTCGGACTATCTTATGGTTGGGATGGATTGTTCTATAAATTCAGGAATTTTAACGGTAGATTATCGCAAAACATTTTGTTGAGTAATAATGCAAGAAGAATCTTTAAGTTCGGTGGTTATGATTATGACCGTTATCTTGAAGGGTTTGAAACTTTGGAAGATATTCTGAAATTTACCATCGATAGTAAATATTTCGATACACAAATCTTCCAGATGGATAACCTTAAGAGCATCGACAAGAAACGTAATCGTAAGCGTGGTTCATATCATATTTTCCTTAAATATTTGAAGGATAATGAAATTAACATTAAATATCCTTTTGAGAAGGACAAGGAACTATATTTGCCAATGATTAATGAAGCGTTTCCTGAAGTAGACTTGTTAGGTCAATTATATGACTTGAAAATGAAAGATAATGAGAATAAAATTCTTTCTCAGAAATTTAATGGTGATATTGTAATGTCTTGGCTTCCTAAACTTCAAGGTAAAGAACTAGGACAAGCAATAAAGAAATTTAAGGAATCTTTTGATGATGATGGAGATTATCGTAAATTTGTTTTAAATGCTTGCTATACTAGTATTGAAAGTCGATTTATGGATACATATAATGACAGAAATTATCAAGAATAAAGAACGTAGTAACATATTGAAACTTGGAAGTAAGAATCTCAATGCTGAAAATTGGGAAGTTTATCATCCTAATGGGACACATATGTTTACTTGCGGAGAAAGAAAAGCAACTTGGTATCTCGAAAGAAATTTAGCTGTAAGAACTGCTAATGGTAAAATTATGTTGACATTTACACCTAAAGGAAATGGTTTTGAAACCAATGAAATTTTTGGTAAGAGCATAAGGGAAGCGATATGTGTTGTTACAGGTGTTGAAGATGAGTTGCAACGACATCATATTGTTCCATATTGTTATCGCACATATTTCCCTGAACAATTCAAATCCAAAAATCATCATGATGTTGTGTTAATTAATCATGAAAAACATTCGGAATATGAACAACAGGCAACCAAATATAAAGATATTATAGCTAGAGAGTTTGATGTTAAAACTATCGATGAATTAAATATTGAATACACTAGTAAGTTGCGTGAAATAGGTAAACCAAATGCTATTTTATTAAACAACATACATTCTTTATTTAAAACATATGGAAGAGTAAGTGATGAAATGAAACTTAATAAACTTCAGCAAATAGCTGATACAACAGATTTGTCTTTTAATACTGTTTGTAATTATAGTTACGTTCAACTATACAAAATGTATCTTTTATTAAATGAAGAACACAATAAAGAATTGTACGACTTCAAACAAACTCATCGTCAACAATATGACCACGGATATCATGTTATTCAAAAATTAGATTCCGATGAAAAAATAATGAATTTCGTTAAATTATGGAGAACTCATTTTATTGAAACAATGAAACCTAAATTTATGCCGATTGGTTGGTCAATTGATTTTAGAACAAAAACTAAAATATAATGAAAAATTTAAAACCGCAATTTGATTTTGATGATATAATCATTATTCCTAAAACAAAAACACATATTTCAAGCAGATATAAAGAAATTCAATTATCACACAATTTACCATTATTTACAGCACCAATGGATACTGTTGTTGATATTAATAATTATAATGAGTTTCGTCAAAATGGTATTAATGTTGCGCTTCCCAGAACAACATCACCACAAGATTATAATAAAATACCAAGTGATGTTTTTATTGGTATGGGGATTGAACAAATAGATTTCCAATTAAAAACTAATTTAAGAAATATTGCTAAAGACCAACACATATTAATTGATGTCGCTAACGGGCATATGCAAAAACTTTTTGATTATTGTCAAGAAATAAAAAGACTAAGATCAGACATAATTCTTATGATTGGCAATATTGCTAATCCTGAAACATATAGATGGTATGCTGAGAATACTGATGTTAATTATATAAGAGTGGGCATAGGTAATGGTTGTGGATGCTTGACTACCAAACAAAGTGGTGTTGGATATCCAATGGCATCCTTGATTTACGCAACATACGAAGTAAAAAAAGATTTATTGAGAACCAACAACAATAGGAAAGTGCCAGCCATTGTTGCTGATGGTGGTATGAAAGATTATTCCGATGTTATTAAAGCATTGGCACTTGGTGCTGATTATGTAATGTTGGGTTCGATATTCAATAAGACATTGGAAAGTTGTGCTCAGAACTATTTATATGGGATAAAAATAAATAAAAAACTTGCTTGGTTTTTCTTTAAAAAAAAATATCCAGTGAAAAAATATTTCAGGGGTATGAGCACCAAAGCAGCGCAAAAAGCAATGGGTAAGATTGTTTTTAGAACTTCTGAGGGTGTTGTGAGATATAGGAAAGTAGAATATCATCTTAGTGGTTGGTGTAATAATTTTGAGCATTATTTGAGGAATGCGATGAGTTATAGTAATACCAAAACATTAGATAGATTTATAGGTAAAGTTGAAATTTGCCAAATAACAAAAAACGCATATGACAGATTTAATAAATAAGGTAGAAGAAATGATTAACACAGATATCGCATCTGTACAAGTTCTTGTTGATAAATATAGGAATGTTCTTGAAATAACTAAGATTCAGAAAGATATTCCATATTTAGCGTTTCTTATTGATATCTGTGTTGAACACCTAAATAGTAATCATAATAATTTATCAAAAGATTGGAAAACATGGGCAACAATTGCTATTAGAAATTTATTTCTTGATAAAAAACTCGAAAATATTGAAGATATAGCAAAAACTATCGATGAATTTATTGTGTTCTGGAAATCTAATTATGAGAAATATTGTGATGATATTATAGCAGCAACTGATTATGATAAAGAGAGGGGATTTGTTTTTAGATTTGAATTACAAAAAAATCGGTAGCTTTTGAGTACCGATTTAACTTTTCTGTTTTTCATGATTATGCCAATTCTATTTCTTCTAATTGGGTTTCGTATTTTAATTTTAATAATTCAAGTCGTGTAATTTTTTTTTCAGATATATTATTATTCTGAAATTTAATAATTTTTCCTTCGAGTTCAGTAATTTTGTGTTCCAAAATTTCGATGTTTCTTTCTTTGCTCATTGTAGTATGTTTTAATTAAATTATGTTCTTATAAATACTGGAAGTATTGTTTTTTTAATTAGTTTCAACTATATTTGTTCAAAATATTTGCTATGGAAAAATATAAAAGATTTCAAAAAGAATTTGTTATTGGTAGCGATATGGACACTAATATTCAAAAATTCTATAATGATTTAACCACAGAAGGTTGGAGGATTATTTATTATAATGAGAAAAATATTGGAAATCATGAGAATTTGTTCTCGTCTCCTAAAATAATTATCACTGTAGTTTGTAATAAAAACGATATATATCATGGGTAAAGACAGTGGATATTTAGTGAAAACTAAATCAGGTAAAACAGGTAGAACTTATCATCGTGAAGTAAGTATTAATAATAAAGTTGTTGTTCATGTTGAAATTGACGGTAAAACAGTAAAAATGCTTTGCGACCCAAAATCATTAGAATTAACTGGATATGTTGATTAGGTTATGAAAAAAATTCTATTATTATCACTCATGCTTGTCTTAAGTATTACAATACAAGCACAAATTAGTCGAGCATTCGGCATCCAAACTGGATATTCTCGATTAAACGGTCTTGTCGGTGTTGAATATCAAATGGGATATATTAGTATTGGTGCTGGATATTTCCCAACACAAATAATTGGAGAAACTCGTCCATCTTTTTCTGGGTCAATTACAGCTTACGGTGGAAATTGGAATAAAACTTGTCTTTATATATCATTAGGTGTTTCTTCTGAAGGATTTGCTGGTGGTCATGTACCAATCAATATTCTTATGGGTGGTGCTAAAATCCCATTTAATTCGAATTGGTATTTTAAAACAGGTGTAGGTGTTGGTTGGAGCGGTGAAACCACCAAATTTACAGGAGAAATCAGTTTTGGTTACCAATTTAATTGGAAATAAATTCCTTATTTTTCCTAATTTTTCTTAATTATTTTTACGTTTTGCTGATTGTGGTGCAGGTTTTACTTTTGGTCTAGGCGTATTGGATTTAGGTTTTATTCTACACCCACCATTAAATGAGCGAGTTTTTCTCACAATACCCCAAGTAATAATTAGAATAAAAACGATTATTATCCAAACATTTTCCATATTATAATAAATTAAATTCAGGTATCCAACGTTTAGGTAATCGTTTAAAACTTAATTCCAATTTCTCCTTTTCTTGTTCTTCTGCATCATCTGAATATGAATCATAATATTCCCTGATTCGAAATTTTTTCCTTTCCTTATCCTTAGATTTTCTTTCGGGTTGGAAAATACCTATATTCTTTTTCCAGAAATGCCAAATATCTCTATTCATTCCCCTATTCCAGAGAGATAGGTTATAAAAATAATGAGTATAATTCTTTTTTAAATATTCTTCAACTTCACGCAAATAACCCTTGAGAACAAAATTTCCGTTGTATTTGGAATAAACAAAACATAAACAATATGCACCACCCATTATTCCAGAATTACCATCGGCAGGAATCTCAATTTCTGGATATTTTTTATTCAGAAGTGCTTTTTGTTTTTTCTCGTAGATTTTTGTGGCTTGCTCACGGTAATTATTATAATCATCCTTTTCACTGATTGTTAATTTTTCTTCAGGTGTGAGTTCTCTCTTGAAAGTCAACCCTAATTTATTCACAAACACTTGCCATGCAATGTCTTCAATTATTTGTTTTTTATCTTCCATTATTTTTATTTTAAAAAGTTTGGGAAGACAAGGAATTATATCGGTCAGTTAAGCGTTCTATATAAGACCAGATTCCTTAGTCTTCGGGTCAGTTAAGCGTTCTATATTAAACCACCTATCAGATTCTGTGGGTACTATACTACATATAGTTCTCTATAAATCTGAACCCAAACTTAGGAGACATGACAGGACTCGAACCTGCAACCTTCACCCGATAGGATGACGCTCTAACCGACTGAGCTACAAGTCTCACGCTAACGTTTTTTATAACGTCATTCTTTCGTTAGCGTATTACTACCTTGAACGTTACTTCGACAGGTAACTTCTTAATTGTGGTGTTGGAAGGAATCGAACCCCCGTGCGTCTTGATGTACTTCACGTATGTTTCACATACAAGTTGACAAACCAGCATTGACGACAACACCATGTCCCAAATATATGAACAGCACTGAATGCGCACTGCTTATTCACACTTTTATATACCGTTTGGGGCGGTTTGTTTGATCTTTTTTCAAACCCTGCAAGCAACGTTTGAAAACAATCCAGACCAAAATATTTGTTAACACCGCTCGTCCTTGCTGAGTCGTACACCTAATCCAGAATTTTCATCTGAGGTCGTGGCAATCGAAACCACGTCCATGTTAACAAATAATATTTTCAAAGAACTTCTATGTAATTATACGAAAACTATTTTAAATTGTTACAATAAATTAAAATATTTTATCACTAATCGTATGTATTGCTGCTCCAACTTCTAAACCAATAATTATAAATATCCAGATACTCAAGTTAATACCAGTAAAAATTTGGATATTTCCCTTCAGTAAAATAAAAATAATTGGGATAATACCGAGATATATTAATCTTATAATTGTACCAATTATTAATCCATGAGTAAAAATACTGCGATGATTAAACATTAATTGGTATGGAATCCAAATTATTTTAAATAACCACCAACGATTATATGGTCGGCTGTTAGTATCCAAATCACCATTAAACATTAATGATGCAAAAAAATAAGCGGATATTAAAATAAATACGGTTTTAATGTCCCTTGTAAAATAATAAGAACCACCACCAATTATTGGTGCTACTATGAATGTGATTCTATCATGAATTTTTCCGTTTGGCATGACA
>Ga0307377_10005620_pt1 | contig 13382 bp, 15 predicted proteins | sample TR3MG_FD_202535 | JGI IMG/M metagenome (GOLD analysis project Ga0307377, IMG submission 202535) | Soil microbial communities from Risofladan, Vaasa, Finland - TR-3 | ecosystem: Environmental > Terrestrial > Soil > Coastal area > Acid sulfate soil | place: Finland: Risofladan, Vaasa | collected... | reverse complement strand
CCCAGGCACCGCACAAACCACAATGTCCGCCAACAACTATATTCTGGATGACAATCTCAACGATTAATTCTCTAAGCCAATTCTTCATGAGCCGCCCAATGGGCGAGCGTCAGCCGCCAACCGAGCGGTTAGAGCGGGGCGAATGGACGGGACATCTTTCTTCGGGAGTTACTATCGTCCCATTGAGATTCCGAAAGCAAATACACAAAGCCCCGCTCTGCTCGGTTTGGTCGGCTGCACGTGGAGATGGGCGGCGCGAGTCTAGCCAATGAGCAAAATCTCTAATTGCAACACGTCTTGCGGTCGAGATGGCATCCTGATAAACTTCGTCATGCTCTTCAAAATATTTGCCAGTTAATTCTGTAAAAGACATATTTACCCTTCCCGGGCGAAGCCCGCCATCTCCGTCACGCTCGCCCATCGGCTTGCGTTAGCGGCAACGGTAGGCCGCCACTAACCTTCCGAAACGGGGAACATTTCGGGCGAAACAAAAGCCGGTAAAACGGTGCCGGTACCGTTGTCCGCTGCACGCGGTGTTAGACCACGCCCCACATTGCACGAATATCATCAGGGGAAAGACCGCCGGACAAAAGAGAAGCAATCATTTGACGGCTCTCTTGTTCGTTGCGGTATTCGGGGGTCATTTGGTGGACAATGAGAAGCCCCGCTACAACATCATCACGCTCGTCGTGGCTTGACTTTCCCATCATGCGGGCAACCGCGCCAAACAAGCCAGCCATTGCCGCGTTGTCGAAGTCATTGGAATCAATCCGCTGACCTGTTTCACGTTCCATTCGTTCAATCAAATCACTTGCTGCACTCATGCCATTCTCCTTTTGGGTGATACCCTGCCAGCAAGACAGGGGTCTAACGGTTTGCGTTACTGGCTTGCGCCAATAACAACTATGCTTTCAAGCGCGACGGCTGGCGCAAGTCCAGTGCACGCCTTGTTAGGTGGCGTGAAAAATTTGCAAGTATCCTCACGGCGCACCTTTGGATAGATCAAATCTTCGGGAAACAATACTGACGGCTCAGGCGGTAACTCCCGACATTCGCCACCAAGTACGTTTCGTGTTGATGCTACAAAAAATTTGCAATTCTCACATATTTTCATAAGAGCCACCTAACTAGTGTATGAGCGGAATGTACACTATAAATCAAAGTCTTTGTCAAACCGCTTGAACATCGCACGAATACTGGCGGGGATCGGCTTGCCAGTGGCAGCCTCTATGCCCTTTGCCATGAAGAAACGGGCCAGATCGGTAACGTTCCAATCAGGTGACAGGTTGCCCGTATTGGTAGATTGCAGGGATTTGAACGCGTACTCCTTCAATTCAACTCCCAGTTGCGGCCGCCAACCTTTGTCTGCAGGCGTGAGTATTTTTTTCATGGGTCAATATTACCATAGTGTACATTGTAAGTCAAGGCAACTGACTTGTGAAATAATCAAAAATGTGATAGTATATTTTTAATTCGGTAGTTCTCTCCTCCATCCGAAGTGTGAATCAAACGCCCATGAGCAAAATGCCCATGGGCGTTTTGCGTTTCTAAACAAGGAAAACAATGGACTTGCAACTATTTTCAAATCAATTGGATTACACGACCTTTCGTGAAATTGAAAAGGACGGTAAGACTTGGCTGGTAATCAACGGGGTGCCGTTGGTTGAGGGTGTTCTTAATGGCTTCTTAGTTCCTTATGACGAATTCAGTGCGTGCCCTTACGATTGGAACGACATGCCGATTGTCCTCAATCACCCATCCGAAAATAACGGCTCCGCGCGTGTATCATCCCCTGACGTTCCAGTTATCGGCAGATTCCACAACACGACCGTGGACAATGACGGTCGGCGTTTGACCGGTGAATCTTGGCTGGACAAGGATGTCTTTCTCGCAACCGATTCAGGCCCCGATCTGTACGAGAAAATGAAGCAGGGGCAACCCATCGAAATATCCACTGGCTACTTTGCCCCAGGTACGACTCCCGATCATGGAAAGTTCAACGGTAAGGATTATCAGGGGATTCACAAAGGCATTCATCCCGATCACATTGCAATCCTGACAGATCAAATCGGCGCATGTTCACTCATGGACGGTTGCGGTCTCAATCGCAACTCGGCTAAAACGTGCGATTGCGCCGCGTGCAACAAGTCAGATTGTCCCGACAGAAAAGTAGTGGCAAACATGACAGGCAACCTCCCCACTGAAGGCAAGAAGATATTCGAGGAAGTCTACAAGAAAAGCAAAGCCGGCGGCAAGGATGAAGAGACTGCTGCGAAGATCGCATGGGGCGCAGTCAAGAGGGCCGGCTGGTCATTGGAAGATGACAAATGGGTGAAGCAAAATCAGCAATCCGCGGACGAGTCGCTAGACTGGTTCGCTAAAGCAAAATCTGTTCTAACAAAGGAGTTTCTTATGCAGAACAAAGTATTGAAAGCGTTCCTGCACACACTCGGCTTCGATAAAGTAACCATCGAAGACGAAGGTGAGGGTCTTTCACTGAAACTCGAAGGTACTGGCGATGAAAAGGCGCTCGAAGGTTTGATGCAACTGAATACCGTTGTGACAAACTCAGGCGGCGCCTCTGAGTTCGCAAAGACTCTTGAGACCCTGAAAGCTCTCCCTGCAACCGTGACAGGAATGCAACAGCAAATGAGCGACGCGCTCAATCTCATTAAGAATGCGTCAGCGTTTGCTGAGTCAGCGGCAACGAAAGCAGAAGCCGCCAAAAAAGGTCTAATCACCGGGCTTGTCCAGAACAAGGCTTGCCCATTCGATGAAGCGACCCTAAATACCATGTCTCTCGATGTTCTGGAAAAGCTGGACACGTCCTATCAGCTGGTTGATTATTCCGGCTTGGGCGCGGGTCTCTTCCATAACAGCGGGGACGATAAGCCGCTGGCGTTGCCGAAAGCATTTCTGGCGAAGACCGAGCCTGTAAAGGCGGAGGCATAACATGACAACCATATACCCGAAGAAAATCATTTTGAAGGGCGACCCAATCTACAAGGAATTGCCCCTGAATGAAGGCGGCGCATGTGGCAAGAACATCATGCCAGGTATGCTCTGTGAGCGCTCGCTCACAAACACGGTCGCGCCCCATGCAACAAAGGCCGGACAAGCCTCTCCGTTGTTTGCTATCGAGAATGCGATCTTCGAAGGTCGCGACATCGACACAGAATACGATGAGACCAGCGAAGCCGTCCTGCTTGCTTATTGTCGTCCCGGTGATGAGGTGTACGGATGGCTTGCCGCAGACACTGGCAATGACACCACGGGCGCAGGCGTCCTGCTCTCTTCCTATGGTGATGGGTATCTGCAAGTCGGCTCCACAAACCCCGTCGCCCGCTCCCTTGAAGACGTGGATAACGATCCCGGTACAGATGGCGCCGCTGTTCGCATCCGCGTGGAGGTGCTGTAATGACTAACAAATCCCAACTCTTTGAAGCCTATCTGCAATCCGGCGGTGCTCTTGATCTGGGCGCGATGCGTCCATATCTCAATAACCGCAACCAGCCTGTCGCACATGTCAATGGACAGGAACGTGTCGTTCAGAACGCCCTGCTCCGCAAGTACGAATGGGAGCAGATTGACGCGGCTGTGCTGGATGTAGTGCGCGCCCCAAATGTGGCAGTCAACGACTTCCTGCGCCTGGGTCTTACCCAGCCGCTTGACGGTCTTGGCGTGACCATCTCTGCCTATGAGCAGCTTGGCGACATGACTGACGCCGACCTGAACATGAACGGCGAAGTACGCGGCGAACAGGATCGCGTCACATTCACCCCGCAGAACATTCCCGTCCCGTTGATCTACAAGGACTTCCAATTGTCCCTGCGCCATCTCGAAGCCTCGCGCCGCGGTAGTGGCAGTTCTCTCGACACAACTCAAGCTCGGGTAGCGACCCGCCGTGTCCAGGATCGTGTTGATGACATGATCTTCAACGGCGAAACAAAGCAACTCGGCGCGAACGTGATCTACGGCCTGACCAACAAGCCTGAAGCCCTCGCGAAGACCTCCGCGAACTGCGGTGGTGGCGATTTTGGTACAAGTGGCAACGCTTACAAGACCATCAACGGCGCTATCGGTTTCCTGCAAGCTCTTGGCTACGCAGGCCCATTCGGGGCATATCTGGCTCGAACTCAATATAGCCAGGTCAACCAACTGATCACAAACACTGCCGTATCTGAACTATCAGCCATCGTCGCGCAAATCCCCGGCCTGTCCTTCCTGAAGCCCGCGGACAAACTGACCGATGGATATATGTGTATCTGGCAGCTTAGTCCCGATGTCGCGGATCTCGCCATCGCGCAAGACGTCACGCCGGTTCAGTGGGAAGGTCTCGGAGGGTTCTTAATTGACTTCCGCATCTTCACCGCTCTGACCGTGCGCGTGAAACACGATTCCAATGACAACTGCGGCGTCATTAATGTGTCCGGGTGTTAGGTAACTTTACCCCATAAAGACATCCAGAGATGGCAATTAAAATGTCATCTCTGGATGGTCAATCTTTTTATGGCAAAGCGTACAATAAGGAATTACATCTAACCAATGTTCTTTAGCGTAACCAAGATAATGATGATACTCACTGGCATTACCACCGCAAGCCCTGCATACAAGGGTTTTAACTCTTGGAAGTTTGCCACTAAAAACGGCAACTCCAACGGCTTGACGCGCCGCAACCTTTTCTGGATGTCTCAATTTCTCCAATTTAGCGAGTATCGCTTTCTTCTCTGGATTATCCTTTGCCCAATCTCTGCACTTTTGATTATGATGTTCTCGGTATCCAGGCTTTGTGTGATAGTAGATTTTCTTATCAACCTTAAGGCAAGCTATACACCTGGAAAAAAGCCCGTCAGAATGTCTTGCATCCTTGAGAAAATCACTGACTGGCTTGACCTGCTTGCACTTCGTACACCGTTTTTCAATCATGGTATTCTCCAAAAGAAAATGCCCTTTGAATTACGGGTTCAGCGCAACTCAAAAGGCAATCTATATTTTAACACAAAATGCCTGCTGAACCCAAGCAATAACTATTATACCACAAGCGGAGCGTCCTAATGTCATACGGCTTAGTAGCAAACGTGGAAGCTCTTGCAGGAATATGGACCGTCAATGGTCTCTTCCTTGACGTTACCGCTTGCGAAGACGCAACCAATCCATCCCTAACCCAAGTTGAGGCGTGGATTGAACAAATGAGTTCAGTCGTTGACTTAGCAATAGCGACCGAGGGAATGGCAACCCCCCTGACAGATACGACCGCCGTTGCCGCTGTATCAGCAATCATTGAAGGTGTTGTAGCCGACTTATGCCATGCGGCAAATAGAACTGGCCGCTTCTTTACAAAAACATCCATTGAAAACGGAGTCTCTCCCGTCCGCGCAGTCACAAAGGAGCTGAACGATTGGGTAGCAAATAATGCGGTTGGCCTGCGCACTCTTGGCGTAACCACTGTAGCCGATGCGGTCGGTGAGCATACTGCGAGTTTCGACATATTATGATAAGCATAACTACCACTGTCAACCGGGCACATCAAATCCTGAACCGCTTTATCGCAAAGTTCCCCAACGGGACTATGCGAGTTTTGGAAGCCACTGCTCGGCGCGTCCAGAAGCGCATGAACGTGGAGGGCAAGCCGATCACCTATCCCGTCCAGTGGGATAGCCTGAAACAAATGTTTGCCGCCCTTGCAACAAAGAACTGGGGTAAGGGCATTCCTTACGAGCGGACTTTCAGTTCTGCGAGCGCCTGGCAGGTTCAATCATTCGCAAACGGAGTGAGTTTATCGGCCCCACATCCAGCCGGCGCAGTCAGCGGTATGCCGCCTGCAAATAACGGGCAAGGCCCCTGGTGGCAGTCCAGAATTCACAGGGGCCGCTGGCCTTTCTTGCAGACCGAGTTGTACGCCGAACTTGCCAGACTTCCGGCTGAGATTATGGAGGCGCTCAAGGTCTCTTGGAATGAGGCCAAACAATGACCGATCTCTATGGTGTTTGCAAGACCGCATTCATGACAAAGGCCAGGACGATCACAGATTACGTCAAGTACGACTGGCAGGTTACTGACGACGACTCGGACATAAACAAAGGCGCTGAGTGCTTCATGGTTTTTCGACCAGGCGGCGCTCCAGCCAATTACGACCGCACGAAGAAAATCATCATCGTCAACTGGCGGCTAACCTTTGACATGCAGATCAGATACAAAACATACAAGACATCATGGAAACTTTTTGAAGATTTTCGTATGGCAATTATGAATAAATTTGTTTTTACAGACGACCCGTTTCTCGATGTTCCGTACTTTATGGATTTGGTTCTTGACGCAAGCCAGGAACCTGGACAACGCCCTCCAGATGTGACAACCCCCGTCTGGATCGGCCAAACAATGAATGTAACAATTACTCAACAAATCGTAAGAATTTGAAAAAGGAGATTTGCAATGACAATTTCACTTGATGGATATACCGCACTTGATGTTTATCGGGTTATCGGATTCCCGCTAGACAATGATGGCACATTCGATGTGGATGAAGATGCTTGCGGGGGCGGCCTTCAAGATTTATACGAAGGATTGCCCTTTCTTGCCCCCACCGGGCTGGATTGGAATTTAGGCGCGCCGAGACTAATTCCGGTGGTAGCACAGGGACAAGTGCAGGTCACTTTCCAGTTACCGTCCACAGACGCCAAGACCGCGACCTTGCGGGCAGCGTTCGAGAAGTTATCAACAGACGTGAAGCTGACAAACACGCTGGTTGATACTCCGTTCGGGACTGCACAGGCCATGGGGATTGACAATGACAAGTCCGGGCAGGAAGTATTAATGGGGCTGATGGTTTCACAGCTTCAGGCAAAGAACGAGGACGGCAACCTGATGTGGGCAAGTGTCGTTTTGCACCGCGCGACCATCAAACCAAACCGCCCAAGCATGACCGACGCGCCAATGGCAAAAGAATACAACCTTGCCCTATCACGCAGCACGAAGCGGTTGTGGGGCGAGACATACACAGAGGTATCACATGGCCGCACGGAAGACATCGGCGACGTGGTCCTGTCCGGCTATAAGCTCGGCATGGGAGTTTGGGTGGGCAACGATGAGTACACCGAGTTCTACCTGCCTTCCGGTAAACTGGCCTACGACACCGACGAAGCAAAGGTTTGGGATGTTGCCACAGGCGCGGCTCGCGCCGGCGCGTGGGACGAATCAACCGATGCTGAAACATTTACGCCAACCGTCACACCTTCGGCCGGTACCGTTATGTTCGTGACCTGGCAGTATAAATAAAATGACAGACAAGACGAACCATCCCGATCTGTGGCTTCCCCGATGGAAGTCTGAGAGTCCGTTTTTTGAAAACTCGATGCTGAATCGGGAAAAAGTCAAATTTCGGGATGGTTCTCAATTAACTGTCTATGAAGAAAATCAGGTCATCGCAGAATATGTGATTGAACTCGAACAGGAAGCAGACGCCAACCCGCATCCCGACGCGGCGCGCCAGTTATTCAGGAAGGTCTTCTACTCAAAACTGATTGCCTGCTCTGCCGGGGACGTTCCTACGGATGAACAAGCCAGGACTATGCCTGCCGTTGAATTGAATAAATGGATCGAGGCAGTACGGCAGATCAATCCAAACTGGTTCGTTAACTTGGATAACGCACTCTCCAAGATGACGGATGAGGAAAAAAAAAGAAAACCCAGGAAGCGGCAGAAGTAAGGCAGTGGTTAAGAAAAACATTATTCACGCCCGTATCAAAAGACGTTCCGCTATACCTGAACTTCTCTTATGACATTTTCCTGAAATACCGCGATGGCTGGATTTTATGGCGCTCTCTTGGACACTTCGATATGAATGGCTCATGGGTAGCGCCCATTTCTTTTATGGATGCGTACAAGATGCCGAAGCGAATGCTGGACTTCTTTTTTGAGATGGATAGCCTGAGTGCCAAACTTGCGAAACAGGAACAAGGAAAATAATGGGCAGTATCTTTGATGTTCTGATCAATTTTGTAACCAAAAGTTCCGGCGATGGCGCGGCGGTTACTACCTCCGCGCTTGCCGACATTGAAGCAAGGGTCAGGTCGAGCAACGAGTTCCTGGAAACTCAAACGGCTTTACTGGTAAAGCAAAAGGCCGCCGCGAAAGAACTGGCCGCTGAATATAAAGACCTTGCTAAAAAATACAAGGATTACGAGAATTTCTCTCCCGCTGCAAAATCAAGGATGGGCCAGCAAAATCCAGAATACAAAAAGTATCAGGATATGCAAAAGGCCGTCAATGGGCTAAACAAAGAAATAACGACTCAGACAAAAGTCGTCAACGATGCGAAGGTTGCTCAAAAAGAACTCGGCAAGGAATTAAGGACGGTTAAGGAAAAAGAAGATGACGTAGCCACGGCAACACAAAAAGCAAATGCACTTTTGACGCGCCAATCAGTATTGCTTTCTCGGATGGCGTCCAACCTAACCCGTTTCGGAACTGGCGCAATGATTGGAGGCACTGCGATTGTCGGCGGGATTGTTGCTGAGGCCAATCGCTATGCAAAAGAAGCGGGGATGGCAACTGAGGCAACCCGTAAGTGGAATGCACAGTTAATCAATCTACAATCATCGCGAACAAAGATAGACCAGACTCTAGTGCGGGAAGCCCTCCCATTGCTCGAGACGGCGGCTAAGGTTGCGGGCATCGCGTCTAGTTTTATTTCCTCACACCCAAATACAGTGCAAGCGGCGTTAACTGTTGGAGCCTCACTCGTGACCATTGGCGCGCTCGCAAAGGCACTGGCGATCCCGATCAAGCTGGTATCTGATAGGCTGTATTACATTGCACAACTTGGACAGATTAAGGCACTGGAAGCCAACACGGCGGCGCTGACAGGCAGATCAATTTTAGGCGGGCTGGGAAAGGCCGCAGTAGTTGGCGGTACTGCCGCAGCCGTAGGAACGGGTATTGCATTAGGAGCGGTAGTTGCAGGGGCGGCGTATGTTGCCAACAAGATGAGCGGTGGTTATCAGGGGGGATTGGGCAGGGGTTCTGGCCCGCGTGGATTTGACCCCGCATTAAAGCAAATAGAATATCAAGAAAAATTATCTGCGTCTACAAATAAAGCATCAACTTCTCTTGATAAACTTTCCACATCTGCAAGTAAAGCATCTGGCGCAAATGCTCCCTATCCCGATGTAAAACAAGGCAGTTTCGGTTTTCAGATGAATGCTCTTGCCGGCATATCCAATGCCCCGCAAGCAACTGCGTGGGCTGAACAACAAGTACTTGCGCTCAGAGTGGTAGACGCATCCATTACGGATTTGAATGCTAACTATACGGCTTCGCTGCAATCCATCACCGCAGACTTTCTGAAAAATGAAAAGAAGGCGGAGGCAGAGCGCGCCGATCAACGGGCAAAAATATTACGTGATAGTGGAATCGAGATACAACGCATTGAGCAGGATTCGCAAAGACGGCTTGCAAAGATGGCTCTTGACCATGAAGACAAGATGTACTCACTCACCTTGCAACGCGATGCACTGGGTATTGTCCAGGAGCAGCGGGATTACGCCCGCGCCCAGGACGAAGAGGAAAGTAATACCACCCTTGAGATCAAGAAACGCCGCGCTGACATTGCCCTGAAACTTTCTGACATGACGAAACAATATAAGGCTGAACGCGCACTGGCGGTACAACAATATCAGGCGCAGTTGAATACCGAAAAGGCAAAGTACGAGGCGCAGCATTCTGTTTTAGTTGCACAGAAAAATGATTTATTGAGATACCTTACTGATGAACGGGCGTATAGAAACGCTTACAACGCGGCGATTCTTGCCGATCTTGTAATGTATGCGGCCGCGTGGCGGGCAACATTGGCAAGCGCGCTGACACCGACTCAGATAAATTTACCCTACTCAGGGTATCCCATACCCGACTATGCCAATCACGCCGATGGTGGGTATGCCGATTACGGACTGCACCTGCTTGGCGATAATCCCCTCGGAGGTCGCGGCCCGCGTGAATTTGTAATGAGTGGGCGCACTACACGAGCGGCGGAAAGTGTGCTTGGCGGAGCATTGAATCAGCAAAATCTAATTGCTGCCTTATCGGGTGCAGGTGGTGGACTTCATGTTGTAGATAACAGCCGTTACGCAACCACCATAAGTGCCAGCGACAGGCGGGCAATGAGACAAGGCGCCGTTGCTGACACATTGAAAATTGTTACGGCGGCAAAAAAGAGGTAAATATGACCGTGCCTGATACCTGGATGCTTGGATTACCTGGCGGATGCGTTGAAGACGACCCGGACGATTGGAGTACGCTTCAGTCCATCATGGGTGAGGCGGATATGCCGATCAAGCCGGATGACGCATATTTCCCCCATTCAGCATACACCGATAATTGCGATGGGTCGCGTACGCCACAGGGCTGGATAAAGGTTATTTGGCGATTTAAGATGGTCACTGCTACACAGCGGGAAACATTGCGTGATTTTTGCACTGACTTGTCGGCAGAGGTATACCTGAGGACTCGGACAAATGAACGCGACCAACTCGGAGAAAGAACCTGGATCAATCTGGAAGGCCAGATGCTATGGCCTCCCGAAGATGAAAATGTTGACGGGGATTACGTGGGCGATTTGGACATTGAGTTCAGAGCGTGCGTGGAGATCGTATAAATGGCTTCTGTCTTAACTGCGGGTGAAATAACTGCATATCGCAAAAAGGGTCATTGGAAGAAATACTTCCTTGCTGTCCCAGAGTACCACGTTATCTTTACGGCAGAACTGGCGGCCGAGCCGTCATCAAGTGACATGGTGACGCAGATTGAATATGTCAATGAGACATATCCCAACCCTGATTGTCTTGATTATTCTGCATTGTCTGACGTGCGCGAAGGCATGACGCTTTATGTGGGCTCTAGCGCGGGCGCGTACGATCTTGGCATGGCAAGAATAAGAAAAACCCCCGTTCATCCATATTTGTATATCGGAGAGACAAGCGAAATAGATTGGGAACTTGGAACGTGCGTACTGGACACAATCTACCTCACAGTAGTTGACGACTATCAACTGTGGGCAAAGCCAATAAAAATGCTCAACGATGTGGCCTACATGGATGTGGACATCGCAGTAGGAACAAATCACACAACCTTTGACCCCGTTCCCGTCATGGGCGGACATAAAATAGCCGTGCTGGATAAAGCAACAGGCTTGGCTTCTGTTTTGCTTGGACCAGATGCGGATACGGAGGCATGGGTACTTGGTTCTACAATAGCGTCAGTTTTGTGGGAATGTCCCGGTTCCGATTCTGTTGATAATCTTGCGATAGTAAATCCCACAGCGACGTATAGCGCGGCGGGGACATACCCTGTTTATTGCACGTTCACTTCCACAACAGGCAAGACGGCTTGGGGCGTGAGGTACGTCATTGTCTACGATTCTACCAACAGACCCATTATAGATTTTTCTTTTCAAAGCAAGACTGTAACTTACGACGCGGGCGGCTGGTCATTCGATGCAACTGTAAAATCAGACGCAACAAAAGCAGACATAAGAGACCATTCGCTTTGCATTTTGTTCAGTGAAAACTACATAGACGGTGAGTTAGTACAACGCGCCGAGCCATTCCCTGCTTATCAGTCCGTGGAGACAGCGGGGTACATTGCCCGCTATTCTGCGACTCGCAATTGGGAAAAGGGCAATGTCACGTTTACGGTCGAGGGCGCGCAGGGCTTCCTGAAGAAGATGCAGGGCTTCCCATCTGGGCTTGAATTCAAGATAGGAACTCCAGCTGTATGGACTGACATGCCTCTCTTAACCCCCACTCGAATGATTTGGCATTTTCTTCACTGGCGTACCACCGCGACAAAGGTGATGGATGTTATTTTGCCTCCTGACACTCTGTACGCGACGGCATTCAACTCAATGCAAAAATTCCTGTGGGATCAGATAACGGAAATTTCCAATTCTACTTTATTTGCCATGCCGGGGGTAGATTGCTATGGGCGCTTTTTCTTGGAGGTCGAGCCCCAAATGGTTCCAGAAGCAAGCCGAACATGGCCCGTGGTAATGACCTTTGTAAAAGGCGACATGCACGGCGATATAAATTGGGATGTGGAAACAGAAGCGCAGGTAGGCATTCTGATGTCCGCTTCCCTGTACGTAAATTCTTCGAAGGCGGTGAGAACATACTTTAGCCTTTCGCCTGGGCACGTTCCGAAGCACTACGGCGGCGATCTCACCATAATGACAAACGTTCCACTGGCAAGCAGCCAGGCAACTGCTAACTCAATTTGCGGGTTGTATACGGGTTGGAAAAACAACCCCTATAAACGGTTTGAAGTTAGCCTACGTTCTAACTTCAAGGCAATAGATTTATGGCCGCGCCAGTTCTTCGGATTAACCATAGAATCAACAGACGACCCGCGCGGCGATGGTTATAATGGCAATGTAATACCCCGTGAGATTAATTTTGAGGATGATAGGGATACTGGGTTTGAATATCCTATAATAAATTTTGAGGGCGAGAGTTTTGAGCAGTTATCCGTTAATGGTGATATTCCCATTAATACCACCACCTCCATCGAATTCCCATCATTCCCGAATTTCGATCCGAATTTTGATGTGCCCTACGTTCCATTGATACCGCCAGTTGTTTTGCCGTTACCAGACGTGCCGCTCGCTGACTATAAACACTGTCTTGTGTTTGATACAAATAGAGGATTTTTATACACAGAGAATTTTGACGAGGCCGAGCCGACCTGGTCATTAGAGAATGGAGATATTGATGATGAGGACGTGGGTAATATAAAAAAGATGTTCGTGCTAAACGGTGAGGTGTTCGCGGCGGATACTTTAGGAGTTTGGTATGCTCCCAATCCGCGAGAAACATACACGCGCTTGATAGACGCCGCATGGATGGAGAATGAATACAGCGATTACGGAGTTGGGGCATGGGGCATAGACTCGATGGGAATCAATAAGGCTTCCAATGAAATTGGCGTGGTGTTTCAATGTGACACCCTTTGCAGGATGGCAGTAGGAGATCATACTGGTTTCACAGCCCTGCCTGTTGCTCCGGGAACAGGATGGAATAGATTGGGTATGGCGTTTGCACTCTCGAAAAGTTCCCTGTGGTCACTGACGTATGGTGCAGGCTTATGGTCATACATATACCTGAATGTTGGATTAACATCAAATCATTTAATGTCCATTCGTCCAGATGGGACAGTTGTCGAGCAGGATGTCAATCCACAAAGTTCGGGGATCGACCTTGGTGGATTCGGAGGTGTGCATCAGGTACGGCTAGGGTCAAGCGCCACTGTTTCGTATTTGAAAACTAGTGACTTATATATAACTACGGACAACTACGTTGTACGCACCCTAATAAATGCAGATCTTGCTGCGT
>Ga0307377_10005619_pt1 | contig 13383 bp, 15 predicted proteins | sample TR3MG_FD_202535 | JGI IMG/M metagenome (GOLD analysis project Ga0307377, IMG submission 202535) | Soil microbial communities from Risofladan, Vaasa, Finland - TR-3 | ecosystem: Environmental > Terrestrial > Soil > Coastal area > Acid sulfate soil | place: Finland: Risofladan, Vaasa | collected... | reverse complement strand
GATTGCGCTGCCCGAACTCAGCAAACTAAGCGAGGCATCCAAGCCTTATGCAGGGAAAGAGGCCAGCCCGTCCACGGTAATCTACAACATATTGAATTCCGGCACGGTCAACTGGAAAGATCGCAGCGTAATCAAGGTGGAGTCCGGACTGGTTTTTCAGGCGCTCAAGGATGCGTCGCGGCTACTGAAGGAAATGCCCAACACCAATCCGGCTGACAGAGGCGCGTTTCTGTTTGTCAAGGCGCTTGACGCGATGAAGAACGGAATCGTCGCAGACGCGGCGGCTGATATCGTAAATAACGAGTCACCGGTGTCGGCGAATCCTGCCGCCCAGCATCCCCCATCCCCGTCTGACACCGGCGGCACCGCTCGGCTACCGATCCAGCCTCCGGCCATCGTTGTCGACGCGAAAAACGCGGGCGTCGACGTTCAGGATGTAGCCGAGCCGGATTGGGATACCGGGGCGACCAGTGCTGATACCGCTGTGCAAGGAGAGTGGCGGACAGACTTCAACGAGAACGTCAAGTCGGAACTCAAGAGGGCGATTTCCACTTTGTCCGGCATGCCAACCGACGGCGACGCGCGGAATCCAGCCGACAACACGATGGTCGAAGAGGAATACGAGAAAATCAGGCGGGCAGCTCAGGAGTCTAGCCGATTCAAGGAAGCAGGAGAAGGTGCGGAGATTCCGCCCGCCGCGATCTCTTCGCCGGAAGACGTACTGGCGAAGTTTGATGACTTCAATGCGATGCTGCGTTAATTAAAAGTTAATCAATTATAAGGAGTACGTATTCCGGTCAAAATAGCCACCGCAAATTACTCGAAAGCAGCCACTGGCAATTATCAAAATCTAAGTTAGTTGACAGGCAGCAATCGACCCTGAAGGGACAGTTGGTCATGAAGTTACACTTCCCTATACCGGCCATTCGCTAAGTAACGCAAACGGCGCTAAGCTGTCAGGCGATAGTCCGCGAAGCAGTCTATCAACGCGGCGTAATACCGAGTAGTTCATCATGAAAACCGACCGCCTGAGTCGTGGGAGTTCTTAACGACTGACTTGTTCATCTCTCCAGCCTCGTTTGCATGGTGCAGGATTTCGACAGCCTCTCTGAGCGCGAATAGTCCGATTCCGAATCCCAATAGCAAGTCCACAACTTGCAGCCCGGTTGCGGCTACGATGCCGCCTGAAACGAAGAGCGCGACATTAGCTATCACGTCGACGCGCGTGAAGATATAGGTCGCTCGGAGGTGTACTTCGCCATGCCTAAATATGGCAAGCCGTGAGAGCACGTAGAGATTGACCACGAACGACACGCCAGAATAGACCATCATCACCGAGCCGATAGGCTCACTGCCAAAGAAGTACCTACGCCAGACCTCAATCAGGATTCCTGCTCCGAGGATAATGAGAATCCCACCACTCAATCGCGCCGCGAACTGCTTGAACGCAAGTCCACGCGAAAACGCCATCAACGCTAACCAGTAGGCTATCGCATCAGTCAGCATGTCGAGCGCATCGGCAAGTATGCCGGTTGACTGTGCCCATAGGCCAGCTGCCGTGCCAATGAAGAACATACCAGCGTTCAACACTAGCGCCGTCCGCAAAGTTCTCCGCTCGCCTTCCGTCTTTGCCTCGACTTTTGTGCATTCACAACCCATGATCGTCCCATGTTTCAATCACAAAATCGTATACCAAGCAATGTCAAGACAATGTAAGACGGCCAAATACAGAAAGCGATATTTAACCAGCGCAACAGCAAAAAGCATTCCAAATTGTTTCCGTTTCTTTCGAGTAAACGACGATTGCGAGCTTTATGTTGCCACCTATATCAGTTTTTTAATACAAAGAAGTTTTTCAGATTTCTCCGAAGCGGCTATCCAGCATTCAGATGTACCTACAGTAACTGGAGCGGTCAAAAGTCACACTGGAACTGAAAATTATTTATATTGGAAAGCATTGCGTTCAAACATAACACTCCCCGCAGCCACCAACATCGAACCTAGTGGCAGCCAGTCCGGAATAAGCGGTTCCAGGGCGCGCGCTATGACACCACCGCCAGGCAGGAAGACAGCACTTGAAAGCGTGAGGCCTTGCACCGGCAAGCCAGCAAAAAGATCACGTATTTCCCCAGCGGTATGCCAGCGCGCACCGCGATAGCTGCCTGTTCCGCCATCCCGGCCTTTCTGGTGGTATAGAAGGCTCGTGCGATTGAGCCAGGCAACAACAAACCTGCGGCGTGTGACTCGCAGGATTTCGGCCAGGGCAAGCCGCTCATGTTCGACGAAGCAAAGGGCGGCCACAGAAACGACGTCGTCAAAAGAGCGATTCGGAAAAGGAAGAGCTTGTGCGTCGCCTTCAACATAGCGCTGCCGGCTATCACGATTGCGGGCGAAGGCCAGCATAGCGTAATCCGCGTCCAGACCGGTCACGTTCTCGCCTTGCATCTTCTCGGCAAAACGACGGGTGAAGTAGCCGCTACCGCAGCCCACATCTAAAACTGTATCCCCAGGACGAAGACTCAACAACCGCGATATCAAACGAAACTCAGTCTCGCCGATCCAACGCCCGCGAGGGGTCTCATACCATGCATCGTAGCTTGCAGGGTCGTCGATCATGCGCGACCTCTCTTCACGTTAGCATTCGATGCAAAATGATGATTCCGTAGCAACTTGCATTATCATCGCTACTTGCTTAAGTCGTGCTTCTTCTGCTCGAATTCCTCACGCTCAATCTCACCGCGAGCGTAACGCTCCTTGAGAATATCAAGAGCTGTCTTTTCCTGCCGACCTTCGGGTGATTTATTTGATCCCCACGCATGTCTGGCCAGGACCACGACAGCGGCAATTAGCAAAGCCCAGAATAACAACATACTGACCATGCCAAAGATCATTCCGCCCCAACCGTAACCATTACCCAGGTATCCCCACATCTTATTGTCTCCCTAACAATCCCCATTCTGCGACCCCGTCGCGCAGATGAATAGCGGTATATCCCTCCTGCTTGAGCAGATCAACCGCATCTTTTGCCATCAGGCAATAGGGGCCACGACAGTATGCAACAATCGAACGGTCTTTAGGTAACTCCGCCAATCGTTGACGCAATTCTTCCAGCGGGATCGATCTCGCGAAAGGGAGATGTGTGACTAGATATTCTTCTGTCGGCCTCACGTCGAGTACCACCACATCGCCCCTGCGAGCAGCCTTCATCAGGCTTTCGCGGTCGCTGGGGATTAAGTCACCCGGTTGAATGGCGATTTTCTGTAATTCCATTTGTAATTCAATCAGGCGATCTTCTGCCAGTGCATGAACCTGCACCCACAGATCAGCCACCGATTTATCGGCAAGACGGTAGTAGATGTTCTTGCCCTGCCGCTCGGTCTCAACAAAGTGTGCCATGCGTAACTCGCGCAAGTGCGCACTGGTCAGCTTCACGCTGATGGAGGCTTCGTGTGCCAAGGTCTCTACCGTTTTTTCACCCTGACAGAGTAATTCAATCAACTCCAGCCGCTTGGGACTCGAAAAAACTTTTCCGATCCGTGCCACCTGTTCGTAGAGCAGGTCTTTGATCTTGCGTGCGTCTTTCATCTCGTCAATCCATTTATTATTGGAATAAACATACGATACACTAAATTATATTGACATGAAATAGTGTTCCATGCTCCAATCATTCCAGTAATCATTAGAATGTTAACCAACCAAGAAAGGTAGCCATGAAAACTCTATTCATTCTCAACGATGCCCCTTATGGCAGCGAACGCACCTACAACGGCTTGCGTCTGGCCGGAGCGATTGCCAAGCAGGAAGGCAACGAGGTTCATCTGTTCATGATCGGTGACGCGGCGTCTGCTGCTCATCGCAATCAGAAGGTTCCACAAGGTTTCTATAACGTCGAGGTCATGACCGGCATCCTGATTCGTCACGGCGGCAAGGTCGGCGTCTGCGGCACTTGCATGGACGCGCGTGGCTTAGCCGACAGCGATCTCGCCGAGGGCACCCACCGCAGCACCCTTGCAGAGCTTGCCCAGTGGACTGCATGGGCGGACAAGACATTGGTGTTTTGATCATGGGACGCACTGTCATTGTATTGGGTGCCGGTCTCGGCGGGCTGGTTGCTGCCGAGACGCTCAGAAAACTGCTACCGGACTCTGATCGCGTCATCGCGGTCGATCGCGCTGACAAGCATTTCTTTCCGCCCTCGCTGCTATGGCTGATGGTTGGAGACCGCAAACCGGAAGACTTCACCCGCTCTTTTGACCGGCTGGGGAATCGTGGCGTGGAGCTGCGCCGTGGCAACGTCACCCGTATCGATCCGGCGCGCAAAGAAATCGAGATCGACGGACAGTCACTCACCGCCGATGCCTTGGTGATCGCGCTGGGTGCCGACTATGCGCCCGAGGCAATCCCCGGTCTGGCGGAGGCGGGACTGAACATCTATACCATGGAAGGTGCCAGTGCCATCCATGATTCCCTCGCCCGTTTCGAAGGTGGGCGCATCGTCATTCTCACTGCTGCACCCATGTACAAGTGCCCTGCGGCGCCCTACGAGGCGGCATTGCTGGTGGACGCCTTTCTGCGCAAGCGCGGCCTGCGCGACAAGACGACCATCGAATTCTTCGCCGCCGAACCCCGTCCGATGTTTGTGGCCGGTCCCGAAGTGGGTGCCGCCGTGCGCGACATGGTCGAGGCACAGGGCGTCGCCTACCACCCCGAGCACCAAGTCAAGGACATCGATCCGGCAGCGCGCCATATCACCTTTACCAACGGCACCACCGCCGAATATGACCTGCTGTTCTATGTCCCGCCGCATCGGGCACCGGCAGTGGTGCGCGAAGCGGGACTCACCAACGAGGCAGGCTGGATTCCGGTGGATCGGCATACGCTACAGACGCAGTTCGAGAACGTCTTCGCCATAGGCGACATTAACTCTATTCCCTTGAAGATGGGCCGTCCGCTGCCCAAGGCCGGGATCTTCGCCCACGGTCAGGCCGAGGTGGTGGCGAACAACATCGCCCATTCCTGGGCCGGTCGGGGTTCACCGCGAAAATTCGTCGGCGAGGGTATGTGTTTCATCGAAACCGGTAACGCACGCGCTGGCATCGGCAAGGGCAATTTCTACGCCGAGCCTATGCCACAAGTTGCAATGCATGGACCGAATCTATTCTGGCACATAGGTAAGATACTGTATGAGAAGTTCTGGTTGTATCGGCACTTCTGACGATATGGAATCTCAATAACGCAAAGGAAGCAATAATGTTTTTCAAACAACTGGCAACAAAAGAGTCTTCACTGTCCTATTTTTTCGGCTGCGGCACCAAGGGTAAATCGATGGCGGTGGACGTGGTCGCGGGGGACGAGGAGTGGTACATCGAGGAAGCGAAAAAGGCAAATGTCACCATCAATTACGTGATTGATACCCACGTCCATGCCGACCATTACTCCGGCGGCAGGAAACTCGCACAGATGGTCGGCGCACCGTACTGCCTGCACGAATCCGATTTAGGTCTGGTGAAATTCGAGTTTAAACCCTTGAGCGATGGCCAGTCGCTCAACCTCGGCAACGTTAACGTCGAGGTGCTGCATACGCCCGGCCATACGCCTGACAGCATCTGCCTGCTGGTGACAGACATGCGACGCGGTGAGTTGCCTTGGTTCGTCATCACCGGCGACACGCTGTTTGTCGGCTCTACGGGCAGACCCGATCTGCTGGGCCGCGAGCGTGAGATGGCCGCGCAACTGTACGACAGCATCCACGCCAAGTTGATGCACCTGTCCAACGAAGTCGAAATTTTTCCCGGCCATCAGGCGGGCAGTGTTTGCGGTGCGGGATTGTCGGGTAAGCCTTCCTCCACCATCGGTTTCGAGAAACGCTGGAATCAGGGATTGTCGATGAACAAAGAATCCTTTATCGAGAATCTGATTCAGGACATCCCGCCGCGCCCCGCCGAAATGGACAAAATGGTCGCGGCCAATATTGCCGGATAAAGAGAGGAAACCCATGACCAGACCGACCCATACGTTGGTAGCGGAGGCTGTTTACATCCGCGGCATCCGGGCCAATTTGCACCAGTTTGTCCAACAGGCAATCCAGGTGTTCTTCGTCGGCCTCGTGATCGGCATGGAGCGCAATGTATTGCCCGTGCTGAGCCAGGATTTTGGAGTACCCAAAGGTTCATTCCTGTTTCTGATGTCTTTCGTAGTCTCATTCGGTTTCGTCAAGGGCATCCTGAATTTCGTCGCAGGCCGGCTGTCCGAACGCATCGGACGCAAAAAAGTATTGCTGCTGGGCTGGATCGCGGCGCTTCCCATCCCTTTCATGATCCTGTATGCACCCAGCTGGGGGTGGATCGTGGCGGCCAATGTTTTTCTGGGCATCAATCAGGGCTTCGCCTGGAGCATGACGGTGACCAGCAAGGTGGATATCACCCGTGCCGAACAGCGCGGCTTCGCCACCGGAGTAAACGAATTCGCGGGGTATGCGGCCGTGGGCATCGGTGGGCTGGTGACAGGCTATCTGGCAGTCATTTACGGCCCCCGTGAAGCACTTTTCGGTTTTGGCCTTGCGGTGATCCTGACTGGCATGCTGATTGCATTTTTCTTTATCAAGGAAACCCTGCCCTGGGCAAAAGTTGAAAGCAAAGAGCACGCAAGCGGGAATTATGCCGGGCACAAACCGCGTTTCCCTGCAGGAGTTTCGGAACACCCGGGAACCTGGGAGATCTTCACGCTGGTTTCCTTCCGGCATCCGACCTTGAATGCGCTCTGTCAGGCAGGCGTGGCGAACAAGATCGCCGACGCCCTGTTATGGGTGTTGTTTCCCGTCTTTCTGCACGACCAAGGCTTGGATATCGTGCAAATAGGCTGGATCACTGCTGTCTACGGCATGGTCTGGGGAGCCTCCCAACTTTTGACCGGGGCTTTGTCCGATGCCATTGGGCGTAAAAAACCCATCATCGCGGGTTTGTGGTTGCTCGGCATGGGCATCGCAGCCGTCCCCCTGGTACATGGCATGACCGCCTGGACAATCTGTGCGGCAATCATGGGAATAGGCATGGCTTTGCTCTATCCCAACCTCATTGCCGCGTTGGCAGATATTTCCCATCCCAACTGGCGCAGTTCCGCTCTCGGAACTTACCGCTATTGGCGCGATACGGGCTATGCGATCGGCGCGATTGCACTGGGCTCGGTCGCACAATGGACCAACAGTATCGAGAACGCATTCTGGTTCACCGCCGTTATACTGGGTATATCGGGTTGTTACCTGGCCTTGCGGGCGAAAGAAACGCATCCCCGAATCAACCCGGCGACACCATGAGCAGTTCCCGCGATAGGCGTTGTTTTGTTGCAGGTTAGAATAGAGGAATAAGTCATGAAGCGAATCACTATCATCGGTGCCGGTTTTGCCGCGCTGTCTACGGCGCGAAAGTTGCGCCAGCTCAATGCTGAAGTTGAGATAATCCTCGTCGCGCCCAAAGCGGAGCTGGTATTCCTGCCAAGCCTGATCTGGATACCGTCCGGCAAGCGCAAAGCGGATGACTTGCGCATTCCGCTAGACCATTTTCTGAGCGACAACCGTATCCGTTTCGTTGCGGGCGAAGCGACCGGCCTGGAGAACGGCGGGCGCACGGTGCTTACGAACACCGGAAAAGTGGAGAACGACGGTCTGATCATTGCCTGTGGCGGGCGTTTCATCAAGAAGCTGCCCGGCATCGAGCATGCCATCCTGCCCTGCGAAGGCATTGCTGCGGCAGAGAATATCCGCGAGCGGGTGGCTGCCCTCAAACAAGGCAACATCGCGCTTGGTTTTGCCGGCAATCCGAATGAGCCGTCTGCCATGCGTGGCGGCCCGATCTTCGAGTTCCTGTTCGGGCTGGATACACAGTTGCGCCGCGAAGGACGACGGGAAAAGATCGGCCTCACCTTCTTCAACCCCATGCCCAATCCCGGCAACCGCCTCGGTGAGCGAGCCGTAAAACGCCTGATGGCCGAGATGGATAAACGCAACATCAAGAAGCAACTCGGCCACAAACTGGTCGGTTTCGAGGCGGATAAAGTGAAGACCGAAGGTGGCGAGTTTGCCGCCGACCTGATCATTTTCATGCCCGGTTTGACTGGAAATGCCTGGTTCGACCAGACCAGCCTACCGCGCTCACCGGGTGGACTCATCAAGGCCGATGCACAGTGCCGTATCGGAGGCTTTCCGGCGGTTTATGTCGTCGGCGATTCTGGCAGTTTCCCAGGGCCGGACTGGATGCCGAAGCAGGCGCACATGGCCGATCTGCAAGGCGAAACGGCAGCTGCTAATTTGCTGGCGGAACTGGATGGCAAGACTCCGCAGCAGACATTCAAGGTGGAGCTGCTCTGCATCGTGGATAGCCTCGATGCAGGGATGTTGGTGCGGCGCACGCCGGACAGCGAAATGTCGTTGCCGCCGCTCGGCCTGATGCATAACGCCAAGGCATTCTTCGAATCCTGGTATCTGCGCAAATACCGATAGGGTAAAACTATGTGCGAGCTCTTTGGCATGTCGTCCGACCACCCTGTGGCTGCAAGCCAGGAGCTCAACGAGTTCCGCTTGCGTGGGGGGCAGACAGCGGACAACCCGGACGGTTGGGGCCTCGCCTGGTGGGAAAACGGCACGTTCCATCTTTCCAAGGAGCCAATCCCGGCGCATCAGAGTGCTTTGTTTGCACAACTGTGCGGAACCACGCGCTCGAACCTGATCATCGCGCATGTCCGCAAGGCAAAATTTCCGCCCATCAGAGCCATGAGCAATACTCACCCGTTTCAACAAATGTGTTGCGGAAAGGAATGGGTGTTCGCCCACAACGGGATGGTGCCTGATATCGTGGATATAGAGCTATCCAATGACAATCCTGTTTGTCGACCCATGGGCGAGACGGACTCTGAACATGCTTTCTGCCATCTCCTTGGTCATATCGCGCAGCATTTTCACAGCTTGCCTTCCGCAGACACAACTACCTGATTTGAAAATCTGGCAACGGTGAGTGGGCTGGTTGCCTCACTCGGCCAATTCAATTTCGTGATGTCAGACGGGGAACACTTGATCGCTTACGGACACGACCGGCTTCATTATCTGGAACGGCCAAGTTCAGGGCAGTTCGATGGACTCACTGTCAATAGCGTATTGGTTGCAACCGAACCTTTGGATGAAAATAAAAAATGGACTGCCTTCGAACCCGGTGAATTGCGCGTTTACCGCGCTGGCAGAATGGTGGGGCGAACCATGACTCAGCCTATGTCCCTTGCCGGCAAGTTATAGTGCTTAAGTGAGCACGCCGATATATCTTGATTACAACGCGACTACGCCGGTGGCCCCGGAGGTGGTTGATGCAATCCGTCCATTTCTGGCTGAGCACTTTGGCAACCCCTCGTCGTCTCATGCATATGGATTGATTGCACGGCAGGCTGTTGCTGAAGCTCGGGCATTGGTGGCTACCCTAATCCATGCACAGGAGGATGAAATTGTTTTCACCGGGAGCGCGACCGAAGCCAACAATCTTTCACTCCTCGGTGTCGCAAGCGCGTTGGGGGAAACGCGGCGGCATCTTGTTGTCAGCGCGATCGAACACCCCGCGGTCATGCATCCGGCTCAGCATCTGCGTGAAATAGGTTGGGATTTGTCCGTGGTGCCGGTAGATAGTTACGGCCGCGTCGATCCCCAATCAGTCGCGGCAGCCATTCGTCCCAATACAGGGCTGGTGTCGATCATGCACGCAAACAACGAGGTCGGCACCATCCAGCCGATACAGGAGATCGCGCGACTAATCAAACCTAGCGGGGTGATATTCCATATCGACGCCGCGCAGTCGGCTGGCAAGGTTGAGCTTGATGTTGATGTGCTGGGAGTCGATCTGCTGACTCTGGCGGGCCACAAGTTCTATGCCACGAAAGGGGTGGGCGCCCTTTATGTTCGGAGAGGAACGCCGATCAGGCCGATCTTGTTCGGGGCAGACCAAGAACACGGCCTGCGACCGGGTACTGAGAACGTTCCGCTGATCGTCGGTTTGGGCGCGGCAGCAAAGCTTGCGCGGGAACATCTTCCAGCAGCGACACAGAAATTGCGGACACTGCGGGACGCGCTGCATGAACGACTAGCGGCGACTGTTCCAGGACTTGTGTTTAACGGACACATGGTCGATCGTCTGCCCAATACCTTGCACGTTTCATTTCCAGGCATCTGCGGGCGTGAGTTGTTGTCTCGTGTCGCCGACCAGGTCGCCGCTTCAGTGGGATCGGCGTGTCATTCTGAGACTGACGCGGTGAGTGGTGTGCTTGAGGCGATGGGATGTGATGCTGATCGGGCGCGTGGAGCTGTCAGATTTTCTGTGGGATGGATGTCAACATTAGAAGAAATCGAAGTTGCAGTAATGGCATTGTCCAAAGCAGTGGACAACTTGCTTGTCCGCCGGTGTTAATTCAAAACCACCGCACAACAGTACAGATCACAAACTGGCGCGGATCGGTTGAGGCGGCATTCTGGTTCGTCATGATCTCGATGCTGCTGTTCGGCGAAGAAACACATCCCCGAATCAGTTAACTTGAGAAGCAACTTCAAGCCACCCTTCAACTTCTAATGCCGATGCTGGTGATGCACATCTGGGAAATGTGAGTGGGCATGGGTCAGCAATTCATGCCGATGCAAATGGTAATGTTTGCTGCCTGGTGGAAACATGGAATCGTGTTCATGCCGGCGGTGTTCGTCGTGAATATGTTCATGGTCGTGTTCAAGCACCTCATGGATATGTTCATGCTTGTGTTTTTCTGTCAGATGCAGCCACACCCCAATCGCCATGAGCATGCCCGCAGACAGCAGTTGCGGTGTGATCGGCTCGTTCAGCAGCGCGATGGCCAGAGCCGCACCAAAAAACGGTGCTACTGAAAAATATGCGCCGGTGCGTGCCGCGCCGAGATGTCGCAGGCCGATCACGAACTCCGAACTTAAAGTTCGGCATTTGGCACGTACCCACAATTCATGATGCCATATTAACAGCCGGAAAGCAGCCCTTCGTGCAGCACAGACCGCGACACTTTGCCGTCGTTCACATTTCCTGAAGCGGTCGTTCCGGCACCTCGCAAGGATTGCCGATGTCAGGAAATGCCTGGTCAATATTGCCTGCGTTTCATTATGAGATTCATGCTGGTTGTACTAAGGCTTGATATTTTCCAAGGCATTCGAGAAGTCAGATACTACGTCTTTAACGGCATAGTCAGCCGCTTGATCCAATTGCCTGTCTCGCTCATCCACCCCTACCTTTCTAAAAACGCGAGATAAGCTTACATCAGACAAACCCGTATCGCTGGCCTTCCAAAGTGTAGCGACTGGATTCAGGCTGATCAGCTCCGCTTCTACTCTGACGGGACGGCATACCTCGTCCAAGGCCCAGAATCCGGCATAACCCGTTGCCGTTTCTTCAATCGCTTCCTGCACCAGATATACACCTGCTACGGATTTTGCAGCAACGGAATTTGAGTATGCAATCACCGCAGCAACCGCCAGCGTCGTTGTCACCTCGAATGCGATGAAGCCATTCTTCCAGGATTGCGGGGTCAGACCATAATCAGTAATGCCGAATCTCAGCAGTGCATCCGCTCCGGTGGCCACCTGCAGACGATCTGCATCATCCTGCGTAATGATGTCATTCAGGCCTTGGTTCTGGATATTATCGATAAGCTGTTTATCTTCTACCGGTGGGGTAACAACTTTGACCTTGGACTCCTTGGCCAGCGTTGACCCCATCGCTGCCATGGCGTGTTCTTGGGCATGTTTCACACCTTGCGAGATCAATTCATCTGAAACTGACAATTCTGGTTTGACTTCCGGTGCAAATACTTTCTGGAGACTGTCAGGATTAATTGTCATCGGCGATTGCATAACCAATATCTTGATGGGCACTTTCATTTGCGCTTCGGCAAGCTGCTTATTTTCTGTGGTGGTACACCCACCAAGAAAAACTCCCATCAGGCACAGGAATGCAAAATGAAAGCGACGGCGCAAATTATTCATTATTAGTGAGCAGATCCCTCATTTCCTCACCCATCCCTTTCGAATCAAACCAGCAAATATCGTTTGATATGCTGACAGCAACATTGGCATCAGTGGCTTAATCAACCGGTGCTCTACCGAAAGAATTAGCCATGCACTGCCCAGTGCCACCAACGCTGCACCGAGCATATCCAGCGGGAAATGCACACCCAGATAAATGCGTGCCCATGCAACCAGCATGCCCATCAGAGCAAGCAACCAACCGGCGAGCCGGGATTGCTCACGCAGCAGCAGACTGAAAGCAATTGCCCAGATGAAGGTTAGGTGATCACTCGGAAACGAACTGTCTTGAACATGAGGCACCAACGTCTGACCGATCCCTGCTTCGAAGGGGCGGGGGTGATACCAGACCAAACCGATCAATTGATTGATCAACAAGCCTACCAATCCTGAAACTGCTGCGGCAACAAGAATCTGCCGCATGGTAGAGGAACCCCGCAGCCAGCCGATGAAAAGTCCCGTTGGTACTAACCAGATCAGGCCATATGCAAAAAATATCGCCGTATCGACCATGATGCCGGAAGCACCCGGCGCGGCATTAAGCAGCAAAAATAAAGAGTCATTCAAACGTTCCACTTTGTCTTCCGATTAAGATAACCGGGCAATTGTATTGCTTCTAAGTTGGTCAAGCATGACCTTCAGAGTATCAGTTAGGTATACGCTTGGATGAAGAACTGGTAACAAGGGGAAGAATTGAATATCCATCATTAATCCTCGCCAATTTACTTGCTACTTTGCGGACACTCGCGAACGGCAGGAATTGGCATATTCTGTTGAAAAACTTTTTCGACATCATTTCTAACAGAATTTCGGGGGTCATCAAACCATTAACTGAATGGTGTTAGTCGATTGTAGAGCGTTCTACGAGGTCGGTGTTTTTGAAGCGATGATTTTCGGGCTACCAAAAAGAGTTTCTCAACACAATCGGCACATTAGAGACGGTCAGCTTACCTCAAATTTGATAATTGCCACTGTCTGCTTTCGTGTACTTTTTCATGGCTGGTTTCGATAATTATGTGTGGGCACGTTGATGAGTAATACGCAAGCAGCGCGATAGCGCGAGGGGCACACGGCATACCCCCTTTTGCGGGTGAGTGCTGCGTAGCACCCAAGAGGCTGTTATCCTTGCCGCTTGGTGGGCTTGCTGGACGATTTAGCGCCGGCGACTTCTTTTTTCTTTACCGTCTTTCTTACCCGAGCGACATCGTGGTCGCGCCAGTCACGCTGAGATAGTACGTCAATTCCTCTTGACAGTCCTTCTTGCTTGCACAATTCCTTGATGGAATCGAACGCTTTCCGGCTGTCCTGTCCGTTAAGTT
>Ga0307377_10005617_pt1 | contig 13385 bp, 12 predicted proteins | sample TR3MG_FD_202535 | JGI IMG/M metagenome (GOLD analysis project Ga0307377, IMG submission 202535) | Soil microbial communities from Risofladan, Vaasa, Finland - TR-3 | ecosystem: Environmental > Terrestrial > Soil > Coastal area > Acid sulfate soil | place: Finland: Risofladan, Vaasa | collected... | reverse complement strand
GCGGCCAACCTGGCCGAGGTGCATCGACGCATCACGAGCGTCGGCGGCGACCCTTCGGCCGTGGCCGTCGTCGCGGTGACCAAGACCTTCGACGCGTCGATGGTTCGCGCCGCCGCGGCCGCGGGATTGGTCGCGATGGGTGAGAACTACGTTAGCGAGCTCGAGGACAAGGACTCTCGCACCAGCGACCTCGAACTACGCTGGCACTTCTTGGGCGCCCTGCAGTCCAACAAGATCGGCCGGATCCTCGCGCACGCCGACGTGATCAGCACGGTGGCGCGCGACAAGGAGGTCGACAGGATCGCCACCCTTCGCCCGGGGATGACCATCGACGTCCAGGTGGACCTCACGGGAGCGACCCAGCGCAACGGAGCCGGCGTCGACGAGGTCGAGGCGCTCGTGGGACGAGCGCGTGAGCGCGGCCTCGACGTGCGTGGCCTCATGACGGTGGCCTCACCCGATCCGGCGGCGGCGCGCGCCCAGTTCGCCGCGGTCGGTCGATTGGCGGACGAATTGGGTCTGCGCGGTCGATCGATGGGGATGAGCGACGATCTCGAGAGCGCGGTCGAGCTGGGGAGCACGGAAATCCGGGTGGGCCGTGCATTATTCGGCCCACGAACCGCCACGAGGGCGCTGGCCTAACATAGAGCCGGGCGTCAGAGCCACGAGGAGATGTAGATGAACGAAAAGATGCGCAAGGCGCTGGGCTTTCTGGGCCTCGTTGAGGATGATTACAACGAGTACAGCGCCGCGGAAGCCCAACGACCCTTCAGCGACGAGGTTCGCGAGGAGCCGGCCTGGGCGCCGCGCCAGAGCGCGCCCTCGCGGCCCAGTACACCCGCGCCGCGCATCAATCCCACGCCGGCGCCGCGCAGCGGACCCGCGCCACTTCGCCCCCAACCCGCGGCGGGCGGCGGGCCTCGCCCGGCGACGATCTCGACGTTCGACAACGGCCAACCCACGGCGCGCCCGCGCCCGTCGGCGTCGTCATCGTCAGGCATTCGCGGCGTCGCGGCCTACGTCGGCGTGCAGGACATCGAGATCATGACGCCCTTCGAGTTCAACGAGTGTCAGCGCATCACCGACCAACTGCGCCTCAACCGCACCGTGATCTTGGTGGTGACCCAGTGCGGTCCCGCCGTGGCGCGACGGCTCATCGACTTCGCCGCCGGCACTGCCTACGCGTTACGCGCGACCGTCGAGACTCTCGAGAAGGGTGCCGTCTACGCCATCGCGCCCCACGGTGAGAGTCTCAGCCCCGAGGTTCGTGCGCGCCTGGTGGCGTCGAACTATTCGTCGGTCGGCTACTAGTGGGACTCGTTCGCCTGCTGCTTGAGATCTACATCTGGATCCTGATCATCTCGGCCCTGTTGAGTTGGTTCCCCACGACGTCGTCCCAAGGGGGGCTCGCCACCACCAAGCACGTGTTGACCAGGTTGACCGAGCCGGTGCTTCGCCCCTTGCGTCAGATCATCCCGCGCCCGAACATCGGAGGAGTCGGCGTGGACTTCTCGGTGCTGGTCGCAGTGATCGTGCTGCAGATCATCGCGTCGAGTATTTGAACGTTACCCCCTTCGCCGCAAGGTGAGAGGTAGGGTGGTCGTCATGGAAAGCACCGATACTCCTCGTTCCGCACTCGACGAAATCAAGACCGTCGCTTTCAAACAGGGCATCTGTGGTTACGTGGTCGACGAAGTCGACGAGTTCCTCGACCGCGCGGCGGCCGAAGTCGACCAGATCCGTGAGCAGATGCACCAGTTACGTCAGCAGCTGCGTCAGGCCGGCGAGCGGATTCGCCAACTCGAGAGCAGCGGCAGCGCCGCGCCGGTCACGACCGCCGTTCCCTTCGTGAGCCCCGCGCCGACTCCGCCACCCGCTGCGGCACCCGCTCCGGCACCGGTGGCCAGTTCCACCGCGGGCGCCGAGCAGGTCACCGCCATGATCGCCATGGCGCAGCAGTTCATCGACCAGGCGCAGCAAGAGGCTGAGATCCGCGCGCGCGAGTTGACGGTCGCCGCGCAGGAGCGGGCTCGCGAGATCGTCACCGAGGCGCGTTCGCGCGCCGAGGACGAGGTCACCCGTCTCAATGGGCTCAAGCAGCGACTGAGCGAGGACGTGGTGATGTTGACGCGACAACTCGATCAGGAGCGTACCCGTCTCTCGACGATCCTCGCCGAGCTCGCGAAGTGGGTCGAGGACTCGCTGCACGTGGGAGCGAGTCCCACCGCGCACGCCGCTCCCGCACCCGCCCCGGTCCCCGCACCGGCCGCACCGGCACCGGCACCGGCCGCACCGACAACCGCCGCGGTTGCGCCGGCGCCGTCACTCGCGGAGCGCCCCGTGGCGCCGCCGCCCGCCCCACCAGCGACGACCGGTCAAGTCCTCAGTTTCGAACCGCTGAACGACGACCGCGCGTAGCACGCCCTCGGGCTGCTAGGGTCGGCGCGCTGGTTCACACCATCCAAGGAGTCGTTCATGCCGTCAACTGCCCGAGTTTCGACGAAGAGTGCCGTGACCAAGAAGGGCGCGCCCCTGAAGAGGTCGACTCCCGTGAAGAAGGCGCCCGCGCCGGTCAAGGCGAAGGTCACCGCGGCCAAGAAGGCGTCGCCCGTCACTAAGAAATCAACCCCCCAGGCTCCGGCCAAGAAAGCAGTTGCCAAGAAGACCGTGAAGAACGTTGCACCCCTGAAGAAGACGGCGGCCCCGACCGCCGCGACCAAGCCGTCGACGGCGAAGGTCCCCGCCAAGACGATCAAGACCGCGCCACCCTCGGCCAAGGAGCGCGAGGCCAAGGCCAAGGCCGCCGAACGCGAGAAGGCCGCCAAGGCCAAGGCCGTCGCCGCCGCCAAGGCCGCCAAGGAGCGCGAGGCCAAGGCCAAGGCCGCCGAACGCGAGAAGGCCGCCGCCGCCAAGGCCAAGGCCGCCGCCGCCGCCAAGGCCGCCAAGGAGCGCGAGGCCAAGGCCAAGGCCGCCGCCAAGGATCGTGAGATCCAGCGCAAGGCTCGCGAGAAGGCCGCCATCGAGGCGAAGAAGCAGCGTGAACTCGACGCCAAGCGCAAGGCGGTCGAGGCGGAGAAGCAGCGCAAGTTGCGCGAGATCGAGCGTCGTAACCAAGAGGAGCTCAAGCGACAGGAGCGTCGCGAGGCCGAGGAGCGTCGTCGCCAAGAGGCCCTCGACCGCAAGATGCACTCCAAGCCCTACGCCGACGACCCGGAGTTCCTCGAGGAACTGCGCGGTCTCCTGCTCGAGGCCCGCGCGTCCACCCTCCAACAGATCGCCATCAGTGACGAAGAGGCCAACGAGATGCTCGTCGACCGTGAGCGACTCGAATACGACGACGAGGACGGTTCGAGCGTCGCCTCGGACATCCAGCGCGACCAGCTCAAGGACTTCGCCACGGCGCTTCGTCTCAAGGTGGACGAGATCGACGTGGCGCTAGCGCGCGTCGACGACGCCAGTTACGGTCGCTGCGACGAGTGTTTCGAACCGATCTCCAAAGCCCGTCTGCAGTTCCAGTTGCCGGTCTTCACCTGCGTGACGTGCCGCGCCAGCGTCTAAGACGCCCCGTCAACGCCGCCGTCGTCGGGTGGGCCCTGGGGGTGGCCCTCCTCGATTCATTGAGCAAGTGGTGGGCGCGCCACGCCCTGGGCGCGCATGGTGAGCACGTGTGGGGACCGCTGTGGCTTCGTCTGACCTATAACAGTGGTATCTCCTTCTCCCTCAATCGCAGCGGTCCCGTCGCCACCACACTGGTCGCACTCGTCATCGTTCTCGTCGTGATGTACGTGGCGCTACGCGCGACGCCGGGTCTGGCGACGGTGGGCCTAGGACTGCTGCTCGGCGGCGGGGTGTCCAACGAGATCGATCGACTCGTCCATTCGCCCCACCAGGTCACTGATTTCATCTCGGTGGGCTGGTTCCCCGTCTTCAACCTGGCCGACGCGGCCGTCACCGTCGGATTCGTGACCTTGGTGATCGCGATGCTGCGCGGCTCGGCGCTGGTGCAGCGATGAGCGACCGGTTCGACGCCTTCGACGGAGAGATGCTCGACCTGATCGTGCCGAGCACCCTCGACGCCATTCGCGTCGACCGCGTGATCGCCATGCTGACCGGACTGTCTCGCTCCGAGGCCACCGAGATGGTCAACGAGGGATCGGTGAGCGTGAACGACAAGGTGGTCCACAAGGGATCGTTCGTCCTCGAGGAGGGTCAGCACCTGGTGGCGGTCCTGCCGGTGCCCGACGCCGGGTTCGTCGAACCCGACTCGTCGGTGCACGTCGAGGTGGTACTCGACGACGAGGATTTCGCGGTCGTCAACAAGGCGGCCGGTCAGGTGGTGCACCCCGGCGCCGGACAACGCACGGGCACGCTGGTGGCCGGACTACTCGCGCGCTTCCCCCAGATGCAGGCTCTCAGCGACGAGGGTCTGAGTGATCCGTTCCGCCCCGGCATCGTGCACCGGCTCGACAAGGGCACCTCGGGCGTCCTGGTCGTCGCCAAGACGCCCGAGGGACTCGTGAGTCTGCGCGATCAACTCGCGACCCGGGCGATGGACCGCACGTACCTGGGCCTCGTGGAGGGCCACGTCGCCGAGGAGCGAGGCGTGGTGGATGCGCCCATCGGCCGCTCCACCCGTACGCCCACCTTGATGGCGGTGCGTGCGGATGGCCGTCCCGCGCGCACCGGCTACGAGGTCCTCGCGCGCCTGGACAAGCCGCACGCCGTGACGCTGCTGCGTCTGAGCCTGGACACGGGACGCACGCATCAGATCCGCGTACACATGTCAACCATTGGACACCCCGTGGTGAACGATCCTCGTTACGGTCACCGACGAGACCGGCGTCTCCCCGAGGAGCGGTTCTGGCTGCATTCGCGCAATCTGGCGTTTCGCCACCCGCGCACCGGCGACGCGGTCATCGCCGGTGCGGCGTTGCCCGAGGACTTAGCGCAGTTGGTGGGCGAGTGGCGAGACTCCTAGGCGTTGGCGTGGGCCGCGAGAACGGTGGAGTCGTGACGGAGGATCTCCAACGCCTCCTCCTCGGCGCGGCGTACGCGACGCACGCCGATGTCCATCTTCGTGGCGGTCGCCTGTAGGGAGAGGGGGGTGGCCCCGCCCAGTCCGAAGCGCAGGGTCACGACCTCGCGCTGCAGGTCGGTCAGTTGATCGAGGGCGTCCAACAACTGGCGGTCCATCATGGACTGCTCGATGTCACCCACCCAGTCGTGCTGGCTGGGTGCGACCAGGTCGCCCAGCGTCGTCGCCGAATCCGAGGACGCCGGCTGATCGAGGCTGGCGGTGACACCGGCCAGGCCGCGTAGGCCCTCGCGGACCTCACGACTCATGCCCGTGGCCTCTTCGAGCTCGTCGTCGGTGGGCTTGCGCCCAAAGAGCGACGTCAATTCGGCCGAGGTGGCCTCGAGGCGCTGGAGCTGCTCGCCGACCTCCAAGGGGATGCGGATGGTGCGTCCGTGCTGTTGGACGGCACGCTGTAGCGCCTGACGGATCCACCACGTGGCGTAGGTCGAGAACTTGAAGCCGCGCTCCCAGTCGAACTTCTCGACGGCGCGCAAGAGCCCGAACGTGCCCTCTTGCACCAAGTCGACCATTTCCACGCCACGGTCCTGGTAGCGACGGGCCCAGTGCAGAACCAGTCGAAGGTTCGCCGCGACCATCTGCTTCTTGGCCTCTTCGTCACCGGCCGTGACGCGCTTGGCGAGTTCGACCTGTTCGTCGTAGTTGGGCATGGGGTAACGGTCCAGGTCCCTCATCAGGAGGCCCAGCATGTCGTTGGTATTCACGGTCGATCGGCGGGGTGTGTTCATGGCAACTCCTTTGGGGGTGAAGTGCGCTGGACCCAGGGGTATTTCTCCTATGGACGCATAACTAATTTACCACGAGGTGGTCGAATCACGGGGTGAATTTAGTCAGGTTTTAAGAATCGCCTCGTCGTCGGCCTCATGGGGACGTCGCGGGGGCTGTAGCCCTCGGGCCTGTAGCACCATGTCCGCCAGGGTGAAACTGCTGAGGTGTTCGCGCATGTGATTGCCCACGTCGGCCCATACCGCCAACAGGACGCACTGGCCCTCGTGGTCGCACGCACCGTCACGGTGGGGTTCGCCGAAGTCGCCCGCCACGATGGGTCCGTCCACGGCGGCCACGATCTCGGCCAACGTGATGTCGGCGGCGTCCTTGGCGAGCACGTAGCCGCCACCGACGCCTCGTTTCGAGCGAACCAGCCCGACACCCTTGAGGATCAGCAGGATCTGCTCGAGGTACGGTTGGGGGAGTCCGGTGCGCTCGGCGAGATCGCGCACCGAGGTCGGCGCCGAGAGATCGTCGCCCAGCGCCAGGCTCAGCAGTGCGCGACTGGCGTAATCTCCCCTCGTCGACACCCTCACGCTGGCAGTCTACCGGCGCACCGGCGCGTTGCCAGTGCTGACCGACGGGCCAAATTTCTGGCACACTCGATGGTGTGCAACCTGAACCCAACGCCAATGTCACCGTGAACCCCGACGAGGTGTTGTCGCCGGGCGCCGACGACGCATCCGCCGAGACGACACCCGATCCCGACACTGATTTCATCTCTCAGCCCGCCAAGGTGATGCGCATCGGTGCCATGGTGAAGAACCTGCTCGACGAGGCTCGATCGGCCCCGCTCGACGAAGCCGGGCGAGCGAGGCTGCGAGAGATCTACGAGTTGTCCATCCACGAGCTCTCCGGCGCGCTCTCGCCCGACCTGGGCACCGAACTGGGTCGCATGGTCCTACCCTTCAGTGCGGAGATCCCCACCGAGTCCGAGCTGCGGATCGCCCAGGCGCAACTGGTGGGATGGCTCGAGGGCCTCTTCCACGGCATCCAGGCGTCCCTCTTCGCCCAGCAGGCCGCGGCGGCGGCACAACTCGAGAAGATGCGCGACCGTTCGCTCAATCCCGGTAGTGGCGGTGGTGAGCCCCGTGCCGGTACTTACCTGTAAAGCGGTGCTGCGTCACACCCGGTGCCTAGAGTCGGCCCGACACGAGCCCTCGTGGCCGACCCGGGAAGGTCACTAGTTCCATGGCCGACAGTTTCGTCCACCTCCACAATCACACCGAGTACTCAATGCTCGACGGCGCCGCCCGGGTCGAAGAACTGGTTCTGGCCGCCAAGGCGGACGGCCAGAGCGCCCTGGGTATCACCGACCACGGCAACATGTACGGCGTCATCGACTTCTACGAGACGTGTCGAAAGAACGGCGTTACCCCGATCATCGGGCTCGAGGCCTACATGGCCGCCAATTCTCGTTTCGACCGTCCGCCACGGCGCGGGAAGATGGACGACACGGGCGGCGACACCGAGGGCGGCCAGAAGCTCTATCACCACCTGACGTTGCTCGCGACCTCCAATGACGGCTACCGCAATCTTCGCGAGTTGTCCTCACGCGCATTCCTCGAGGGGTACTACTACAAGCCGCGCCTGGACTGGGAGTTGTTGCAGGAACACTCGGCCGGCCTGGTCGCGACGTCGGGCTGCCTCGGTGGCGTCGTCCTGCAGGCCCTGCTCCAGGACGACTACGCCAAGGCGCTCGAGCTGGCGGGTCGACTCCAGACGATCTTCGGGAGCGAGAACTTCTTCATCGAGATGCAGGACCACGGCATCCCCGAACAGGTGCGCACCAACCCGCAACTCCTGCAGATCGCGCGCGACCTGAACGCGCCGCTGCTCGCCACGAACGACCTGCACTACGTCAACCACGGTGACGCCGCGATGCACGACGCCTTGTTGTGCATCGGCACCGGTTCGCTGGTGGCCGACCCCCAACGCTTTCGTTTCGCGAGCGACCAGCACTACCTCAAGTCGGCCGCCGAGATGCGTTACCTCTTCCGCGAGATCCCCGAGGCCTGTGACAACACGCTGGCCATCGCCGAACGCGTCGACCTGACGATCGAATTCGATAACAACGCGCTACCGGAGTTCCCGATCCCCGCCGAGCTGGCCGGCGCCACCCACAAGGAGGGGGCCGACCGTCTCCTGCGCCACCTGAGCTTCGAGGGCGCTCGCGAGCGATACGGGGACAGTCTCAGTTCCGAGGTCCGTGAGCGCCTCGACTACGAGTTGCGCGTGGTGGCCGAGATGGGCTTCTCGGACTACTTCTTGGTGGTCTGGGACCTCATCCGTCACGCGCGCGAACAGGGAATCCGGGTGGGGCCGGGCCGTGGCTCGGCGGCGGGGTGCTGCGTCGCCTACTGCCTCAAGATCGTGGACCTCGACCCGATCCGCTACGGGCTCATCTTCGAGCGCTTCCTCAACCCCGGTCGAAAGCAGATGCCCGATATCGACATGGACTTCGACGAACGTTTCCGCGGCGACATGATCCGCTACGCGGCCGAGCGCTACGGTTCCGATCACGTCGCCCAGATCGTCACGTTCTCGACGATCAAGGCGCGCGCCGCGGTGCGCGACGCCGCGCGGGTGCTCGGGTACCCGCCGCAGCTGGGCGATCAGATCGCCAAGGCCATGCCCCCGCTCGTGATGGGCCAGGACCTGCCCCTGCAGGCCTGCTTCGAGCCGATGCCGGGCTTCGAGAGCCGCTACGTCGAAGCGGCGGACCTGCGCACCCTTTACGAGACCAACCCCGAGGTGACCCACGTCATCGACACCGCCAAGGGCTTCGTCGACAAGCGCCGCCAGGACGGGATCCACGCCGCCGCCGTCGTGATCACGCGCGGTCCGGTGCTCGACTACGTCCCGGTCCAGCGCAAGGCCAGCCCGAACGCGGCGGCGGAGGACGCGCCCATCGTCACCCAGTACGAAGCCACGGCGATCGAGAAACTCGGTCTGTTGAAGATGGACTTCCTGGGTCTGCGCAACCTCGCGATCATCGAGCGCACGCTGGAGCACATCCGTCGCGTCCACGGTCTCGAAGTCGACATCGATCACGTGCCCCTCGACGACCACAAGGTCTTCGAGATGCTCCAGCAGGGAAACTCCATCGGGATCTTCCAGCTCGAGGGCGACAAGATGCGCCAACTCATGCGGCGACTGGCCCCGACGACCTTCGACGACATCGCCGCGCTCAACGCCCTCTACCGGCCCGGCCCCTTGAGCGAGAACGTGCACAACGACTACGCCGACCGCAAGAACCACCGTCAGGAAGTGCGCTACGACCACCCGGACCTGCAAGAGATTCTGGGTGAGACCTACGGGCTGATGATCTACCAGGAGAACATCATGCGCGTGGCGACCAAGATCGCCGGATTCTCGATGACCGAGGCGGACGACCTGCGCAAGGCCTGCTCGAAGAAGATCCGCGAGATGATCCAGGCCCAACGCGCCAAATTCGTCGACGGCGCCGAGCGCGAGGGGTACGGACGCGAATTGGGTGAGACGATCTTCAACAAGATCGAGCCATTCGCCGACTACGCCTTCAACAAGAGCCACGCCTACGGCTACGCCCTCATCGGTTATCAGAACGCCTGGCTCAAGGCGAACTACCCCGTGGAATACATGTCGGCACTGCTCACGTCGTTCCGCGACGACAAGGACAAGGCGGCCCTCTACCTCAACGAGGCGCGTCAGATGGGCATCACCGTGGGCGTGCCCGACGTCAACGAGTCCTTCGCCGACTATGCGCCGAGCCTCACCGCCCCCCAGACCATCCTCTTCGGCATGGCCGCCGTGCGTAACGTGGGCGAGGCGCTGGTGGAGAAGATCGTGGCCGAGCGAGAGGCCGGGGGAGCCTTCGCGTCCGTCTACGACTTCGTGCGCCGCGTGGACCCGTCCGTCTTGAATCGGCGTACCGTGGAGTCGCTCATCAAGGCCGGCGCATTCGACTCCCTCGGCGTGTCGCGCCGGGGTCTGTTGCTCAAGGTCGACGAATTGATCGAGGTGACACTCTCGCGGCGCAAGGACCTGTCGCTGGGCATCTCGACGCTGTTCGCCTCCCTCGACGCCGAGGGGGCGAACGACTGGGAGGGGACCGACGTGGCGATCTCCAACGTCGAATTCGAACAGTCCGTGAAACTCGATTTCGAGCGCGAGATGCTCGGAACCTACATCTCGGACCATCCGCTCTACGCCGTCGAGCACCTGCTCGCCACGAAGACCGACGGCACCCTGGTGAGTCTGCGAGAGCAGGCCGAGGACCTCGCCAAGTCCAATCGCCCCTTCAAGATCGGCGGCATCTTCTCGGAGGTCCAGTTACGCACCACGAAGGACGGACGCTCCTATGCGCGCACCGTGGTGGAGGACCTCGGGGGTTCGGTCGAGGTGAACTTCTCGTCCAAGGTGTTCGAGAAGTGCAGCGGCTACTTGGCCAAGGACAACGTCGTGGTCGTCAAGGTCCGCGTGGACGTGCGCGACGAGGAGCCGCGATTCGGAGCGATGGACGTCGAGGTGCTGCACGTCGAGCAGGGCGACGGCGAATTGCGCCTGAGTTTTCGCCCCGAGGACTTCACGACCACCGCGATCGCCAAGCTCAAGGAGATCCTGCAGCGCTATCCCGGTCCCTCCCCGGTCATCCTCGAGACGGGGCTCGACGGGCGCGCCTTCAAGCTGGGGCCCGACTTCGCGGTCCAGATCGCCTCGGTCGTCGGCGATTTACGCAGTGAATTTGGTCGAAACGTCATTAAAGCCTGAACATTTTCGTCGGGCGCTCGCGCACCGTAGAATGGATGTCTATGGCAATGACTGTCTCCACGAAGGATTCCACCGCTCTCTCCGACGCAGAACTGGCGGAGATGGCTGATCTGTGTGTTGATCGCGAGCCCAATTTCGACATTGGGTTCCTGTCCAAGCAACGCGAGGAGTGGGTTCTGGTGACCCACGCCCGCGAGGGGGCCAAGTTGCGCGGCTATTCGTTCTGCACCCTGGAGCGAATCGGGGGCACCCCGTCACTGTTGATCGGACTGCTCCTGGTGGAGCGCAACGCCAAGTCCGACCAGACCCTCAAGTGCATCTTGCACGATCAGTTCCGTCGCGCCCTGCTGGCGTTCCCCGACGAGGATGTGCTCTTGGGCTCACGCTTGACCTCGCCCGACGGGTACCGCGCGTTCTTGGGCCTCGAGGACGTGGTGCCGCGTCTGGGGTATCGACCCACCGGCGAGGACCGGGCGTGGGGGCGTCGCCTCGCCAAGAGGTTCGGCTCGGAGAAGGCCATTGACGACAAGACCTTCGTGATGACCGTCTCGAGCGGTTCGGTCGGCGGTCTCGACTACGTGGCCTCCAAGGGTCAGATCCCCGAAGGCGCCGCGACCATCTTCGAAATGGTCGACACCGAAAAGGGTCAGCGACTGGTGGTCTTTGGCTGGGCGATGGCCGAAGCCCTGGCCTCGGGCAAACTGCTCAAGTAGCTAACCTCGCGGTAGCAGGCCGGTGCAACTCTTGTAGCAGTGCCCGTCGATGGGCTGCGAGAGGGTCGTCAAGATGTAGGTCGGACGAAAGCCCAGTGACGTCGCCAGATCCTTGCCCGCCAGCGACGTGCGACGTGTCGCCTCGATCGTGCGGATGGCGTGGTTGTCCTCGCACAGCAACCAGATGTCGTCGCCGTACCAACCGAAGCGCACCCACGTCGAGCCGTCGTCGGTGCGGCGCATCAACTGAGGTCCGCGATCGGCGGCCACCAACGCCACGCTCGGGCGCTCGCCGCGAAACTCCCAGTAGGGGGCACTCGGACCACGGAAACCGAACAGTGGTCCGTCGGCGGGACTGGCCAGTTGTTCGAGCCACTTGCGCACCTTGCGGCCCGAATAGTTGCCGAGTCGACGCGGCAACTCCGCGATGGTCACTGCTTCGGGTTGGGCGAGGTCGGTCCGTTCCAGGTCGTCGGCCAGTACCCCTTCGACCACGTCGAAGGCGGCCAAGTCCGTCTCGAAGTCGTCGGGCCAGGGGATGCGCCAGCGAACGATCGTGTGCGACGAGAGGTCGATGACGGTGGTGGTCTCGTTCGTCGATCCGAGGACCAGTCCGTAGACAGTGGACCCGGGAGTGAGATCGACGACGATCGATTGCGGGGTCCGTTCCACCAATCGCTTGATCGCCCGCGCGGCCGGGTCGCGTCGCCACCACGCCATGGCTAGTAGGACCCCTCGAGGAGTTCGTCGAGTTCCGCGACACTCGCCACCGGACGCTGACACGTGCCCGCGTGACAGACGTAGGCGAGGCCCACTCGGCGACCGGCGAGCAACCCCGACGTCCCCGTTCCGGTGATCAAGACGCCGCGCAACATAGGTAAAGATCGTACGTGGTCGCTCAGGGGGTTGGGTCCGCCCGGAATCACCACCTCGACGCCCGCCACGTACCCCGCGGCGTCCACCAGGTCGATCACGGCCCGCGGGTGCGTCGCGATCAGCTCGGCGCCGAGCGCGACCAGGCGCTCGGCCACGCTCATGAGGTCCTGGTCGCCGCGGCACAGGGCGAGCCGCGCCAGTGACCGCGTGGCCACGGCGTGACTCGACGGCGTGGCGCCGTCGAAGATCTCCTTGGGGCGCATGAAGAGGTCGGTGCACTGGTCCGAGGTGTTGAAGAGTCCGCCGCCTTCGTGGGGGGAGCGAGAGTTGGGCACCGCGCCGTCCCAGAAGTGCTCGATGAGGTAGCGCGCGATGTCGTAGCCCGAGGTGAGCCAACGGTCGTCGCCCCCGTTCTCGAACGCGTCGACGTGGGCGTCCACCATCCACGCGAGGTCCGCGGCGGTGGCGTAGTCCCGAGCGCTCTCGGTTCGCCACCAGTGACCGTGCTGGAAGTGCGACGCGGCCAGGGCGCCGAGGAGTTCCTCAGCGCGGGCGGCCATGGCGGCGTCGCGTGAGGCGAAGAGAGCGCTCGCGAACATCGCGTTCCATTCGAGCACGACCTTCTCGTCGCGCGTGGGCTGGGGTCGTCGCCGACGCGCCGCACGCAGCACGTCGATCGCATCGCGTAACGCGGCGGGTGGTGTGAAGGTCGACGTCGCGCCCAGACGTGGGACGCTACGTCCGTCCAGGTCACCCGACGCGGTGATGCTCAAGTACTCCAGCACCGCCAGCGTGGACTCCTCGAGGCCGGCGTCGCGCAGCGCGGCCGCCGCCTCGAGCGGTGTCCAGGTGACGTGGGAGCCCTCCAAGGAGTCCGCGTCGGCGTCGAGGGACGACGCGAAACCGTGAGCCACCCGTAGGTCATCCATGACGAACGTCACGGTGCGTCGCGCCACCTCCTCATACTCGTCGGCGTCGGCCGAGTCCAGGGCGCGCGCGGCGCGGAAGTAGGCGCTGGCCAGGAGTGCCTGATCGCTCAGCATCTTCTCGAAGTGCGGAACGCGCCAGTGGGCGTCCACGCTGTAACGCGCGAAGCCGCCGTCCAGGTGATCGAAGAGTCCGCCGCGCGACATCGCGCGAAGGATTCTCGTCGCGGCGGCGCGCGCCGCCGCGGCGCCCCA
>Ga0307377_10005616_pt1 | contig 13388 bp, 7 predicted proteins | sample TR3MG_FD_202535 | JGI IMG/M metagenome (GOLD analysis project Ga0307377, IMG submission 202535) | Soil microbial communities from Risofladan, Vaasa, Finland - TR-3 | ecosystem: Environmental > Terrestrial > Soil > Coastal area > Acid sulfate soil | place: Finland: Risofladan, Vaasa | collected... | reverse complement strand
GGGGCTCGACGGCCGAGTAAAAGAGGATGGGGATGCCAGCGATGTCGAGGAGGCGCTGACAGCAGGCGCGGAGAGCGCGCTTGTCCTGTTCCGAGTCATGGGCGCATCTTCCCTGACGTCTCCGCCTCGCCTGTGGCTCGTGACCAGCGGCGCGCAGCGCGTCGGCCAGGAGGATCCTCCATCCGATCCGGCCCAGGCGGCTCTATGGGGTCTCGCGCGAACGTTCGCCGCAGAGCAGACCGGGATGTGGGGAGGGATCGTTGATCTGGATCCCCGGGCACCCTTCGGGGAAACCGCGGCGAATCTTGCCAAGGTCCTCAGTCGGCCGGGGGGCGAGGATCAACTGGCCCTCCGCGGCGGAAGCCGTTTTGCCGCACGTCTGGTGCGAACGCGGCTCTCTCCGGTAGCCCGACGGTTCGAGTGGCGACCGGACGCGACCTATGTGATCACCGGTGGTCTTGGGGGTCTCGGCCTTCTGATTGCGGAATGGCTCGTCGGGAAGGGGGTCCGTCATCTCGTGCTGATCGGACGCACGCCGTTGCCCCCACGGGAGGAGTGGGGGGCGATCGGTGGAAGCGGGCGGGAAGCGCGCCGGGTCGAGGCCGTCCGGCGCATGGAATCCGTGGGAGCGAAGGTTCGGGTCGTGACCGCCGACGTGGGGGACGGGATATCCATGGGCGAATGCCTCCGCAACCTGCCTCCGGACGACTGGCCGGTGGTGCGGGGAGTGATCCATGCGGCCGGAGTGATGAAGCACCGGTCCTTGCAGGAGACGTCCGTTGCGGATCTCCGCGATATTCTCCACGCCAAGGCCTTGGGCGGATGGCTTCTCCACCGGTGGGCCGCTACGCAGCCTCTCGACTGCTTCATCATGTTTTCTTCGGCCTCCGCGGTCCTCAACTCGCCGTTCGTCGGTGGTTACGCGGCCTCCAACGCGTTTCTCGACGGTCTCTCGCAACGCCGGGCAGGGTTCGGTCTCCCGTCCCTCAGCGTAAACTGGGGTCTGTGGGGCGGGGTCGGGATGGCGGAGGAGATGTCCGAGAACGACCTGGCGTTGGTGGAGTCGCGCGGGATGGGGTCGATCCCCGCCGGTCTCGGCCTGGATCTCTTCGGCCTCCTCGTGCAGCAGGAGGAACCCCAGTTCGGCGTTATCCCGGTGGACTGGCAGAAGTGGCAGAAACTGTTTCCGGCGTTTGTGAACGCGCCCCTTCTGTCGCGACTGATCGGCAGCAGTCGCGACGGACGACCTGCCGACCGAGTCAACGTGCGTGCCGAATTGGCGGAGGCGACCGGCGAGGAACGCCACCGCTTGTTGCTGGAGGTGGCACGGCGGAACGTGGCCGATGTGCTCGGATTGGACGTCACCGGTCTGGAAGAGGGAGTTTCCATCAGCCGTCTCGGGCTGGACTCGCTCATGGCCACGGAACTCCGAAGCCGTCTCGAAACGGACACAGGCTGCTCGCTCCCCCTGGTGCGCCTGCTCGAAGGACCTAGCATCGGGGAACTGGCGGGACTTCTTTCGGATCGGCTGAAGGCATTGGCGGATCGTGGCACTCCAGGGGAAGCGACTGATGGAGGAGGGGGCGACGGTCACGGACGGCCGACTCGGGAACGGGAGGCGGAAAGGTTGCTGGAGGGGCTGGACAATATGTCCGACGCGGAAGTCGACCGGTTGCTGAAGGAGATGATCGCCAGGCAGGAAAATCCTTCGTGACGCACGAATCGAACCGCATCGAGGGGTTGGATTCGGGGCAAAAGCGGTTGTTGCTTGCCCGTCTCCTGAAGGAACGCGCGGCCGGAGTCGGAGATACCTTCCCTTTGTCATCGGGACAGGAGGCGCTCTGGTTCCTCTACGAACTTGCCCCCGGGAACGTCGCCTACAATGTGGCCTTCTGCGGGAGAGTGCGTTCCATCGTAGACCCGGAGCGCCTCGCCTACGCCGTCCGGCGGGTTGTCGAACGGCACCCCATGCTCCGGTGCACTTTCGTCCTGACGGAGCAGGGTCCCAGGCAGCGTATCGGCCCGGTCCCCGAGGAATGCCTGGACGTCGTGGATGCGTCAGCGTGGAGCGAAGATGGACTGAGGGCGAGCATAAGAGATTTCTACAGACGACCCTTCGATCTCATGACCGGAGCGGTGTTCAGGGCGGTTCTGTTCCGCGGACAAGCAGGCGAATGCGTGCTCCTCTTCGTGGTGCATCACATCGTCTTCGATGCCTGGTCGCTCGGTCTGATCCTGGGCGACTTGTCGGAGTTTTATGAGCAAGGCCCTTCAGCGAACCCGGGTGGTCCACGGGGGAGCTATGAAGGGTTCGTGCGGTGGCAACGAGAGATGCTCGATTCGGCAAGCGGACGGGAGATGTGGGAGTATTGGCGTGACCGGCTCCGAGGGCCGTTGCCGGTGTCCGACATCCCGGGGGATCGCACGCGGCCAGGTGTCCAGAACTTTCGGGGGGCCTCGCTCCATTTCGAGATACCCGAACTCCTTTGCGCGGGAATCCGCGAGCTTGCACGTTCGGAGAACGCAACGCCTTTCATGGTGCTGGCGGCAGCCTTTCACGCCCTGCTGCACCGCTACACGGGGCAGCAAGAGGTAATGATCGGAACCCCGCTTGCCGGGCGCCCTCTATCGGAATTCGAAGATGTGGTCGGCTACTTCGTCAACCCCGTCGTGCTCCGCGCCCCGGTGGCGCCCGGGACGTCCTTCCGACGACATGTCGCGGACATGCGGGCATCGTTCCTCGCGGGCCTGAAGTGCGGCGATTTTCCATTCCTGGAAATCGTCAAGCGGTTGAATCCCGCGCGGGACAACAGTCGGACGCCCTTGTTCCAGGTGATGTTCAACCTGGTGAAGGCGGCTCAGATCAGCGGGGCGGGGGATATGGCCGATCGGGAAGCCGGCGACTCTATGAAGCTTGGCAACCTTGAGTTCGATCCCTTCCCCCTGGAGCAGCAGGAAGGGCAGTTCGACCTCGACCTGAGTGTGTTGGACACTGGACGAAGCATGCCCGCGACGCTGAAATACAGCACCGACCTGTTCGAGTCGGGTACGATCGAGCGGATGGCGGGGCACTTCCGGACGTTGTTGGAGGCAGCGGTGTCGGATCCGGACCGGCGGATTTCGGATTTGCCGTTGTTGACTGCGGCGGAGCGTACTCAGGTGCTCGTGGAGTGGAACGCGACGGAGAGGTCGTATCCGGAGACGACGATCCACCGCCTCATCGAGGAACAGGTACGGCGGACGCCCGACGCAGTGGCCCTGGCGTTCGAGGACCGTACGATGAGTTACGGCGAGCTGAACCGTCGGGCCAACCAGCTCGCGCGACACCTCCGCGGTTTGGGTGTGGGGCCGAATACGCTTGTCGGGTTATGCATCGAACGTTCCTTCGAGATGGTGGTGGGTCTGCTCGGGATTCTGAAGTCCGGCGGCGCCTACGTTCCCGTGGATCCCGGGTATCCGCCCGACCGGCAGTCGTACATGATCGAGGATTCCCGTGCTCTGGTCCTGCTGACCCAGGCGAGCCTCGCCGAGGGCCTCTCGGGCTCAGGCGCCCGGGTCGTCGTACTCGACGCCGGTTGGGAGGAGATCGGGCGCCATCCCGACGGGGACCTGGAGGGCGGTTCGGGGCCGGGCGATCTCGCGTATGTGATCTACACCTCGGGCTCGACGGGCAAGCCCAAGGGGGCGATGAACGAGCATCGGGCGGTCTGCAACCGGCTGTTGTGGATGCAGGACACCTACGGGCTGATGACGCCGGACCGGGTTCTTCAGAAGACCCCGTTCAGTTTCGACGTCTCGGTGTGGGAGTTCTTCTGGCCCTTGATGACGGGAGCCCGGCTGGTGATCGCGCGTCCCGAAGGTCACAAGGACCCGTCGTACCTGGTGCAGCGGATCCGTGAGGAGGGGATCACGACCCTGCACTTCGTCCCGTCGATGCTGCGGGTGTTCCTGGAGGCGGAGGGTGTGGAGGAATGCTCCTCGGTGAAGCGGGTGATCTGCAGCGGGGAGGCGCTTCCGTACGAATTGCAGGAGCGATTCTTCGATCGGCTGGCGGTGGCGGAGCTGCACAACCTCTACGGCCCGACGGAAGCGGCGGTGGACGTCACATACTGGCCCTGCGAGCGGAGGAGTGCGAGGAAGATCGTGCCCATCGGGCGGCCTGTGGCGAATACGCAGATGTACGTGCTCGACGCGGGTATGAATCCCGTTCCTGTGGGGATCCCCGGAGAATTGTACATCGGGGGGGTGCAGGTGGGGCGGGGGTACTGGGGCCGTCCGGAGCTTACCGCGGAGAGGTTCATCCCGGATCCCTTTGTGCCCGGAGGCCGCCTGTACAAGACGGGGGACCTGGCGCGCTGGTTGCCCGACGGCGTGATCGAGTATCTCGGGCGCAACGATTTCCAGGTGAAGGTCCGGGGTCTGCGCATCGAACTGGGGGAGATCGAGGCGGCGCTTTCGGAGCACGCAACGGTGGGGCAGGCGGTGGTCGTTTCCCGGGAGGAGACACCGGGGGACGTGCGGCTGGTCGCATACCTGGTTCCGCGTGCGAATGCTTCCCCGTCGGCGGCCGACCTGCGTGTCTTCCTGAAGGATAGACTTCCCGAGTACATGATCCCGTCGGCCTTCGTCATCCTTCCCTCGTTGCCGCTGAACCCGAGCGGGAAGGTGGACCGGAAAGCGCTGCCGGCGCCCGCTAGCGGTCGACCCACGCGGTCGGGGGCCTACGTAGCCCCGCGGACCGAGGTGGAGTCCATGATCGCCGCCGTCTGGAAGGAAGTTCTTTGCCTAGAGGCGGTCGGTATGCACGATAACTTTTTTGACATCGGTGGACATTCGTTGAAGTTGATTCAGGTTCAGGCTCGGATTGAAAAGCAACTGAATCGAAAGTTGGCCGTCGTAGACCTATTCCAGTACCCGACCATCGAAACCCTCTCCCGACATCTCACAAGCGGAGGCGATATTGCGACGGCACGCGAGAGCGTACACAACCGGGCCGACAGCCGAAGGCAGGCTCTGACCCGGCAACGTGATCGGAAGATGCGAGGGGAAAAGCACTCATGAGTGATTCACCAAACAACGAGAAGATCGCCAGCGTGGCGATCATCGGCATGGCCGGGCGCTTCCCGGGTGCCCGCTCGGTCGATTCCTTCTGGAACAACCTGCGCGATGGTGTCGAATCCATCAGTTTCTTCTCCCCCGAGGAACTGCAGGAGTCGGGTGTTGCACCGGAGCTGATTCGGCATCCAAACTATGTGAACGCGAAGGGTCTGATCGCAGACGCCGAGTGGTTTGACGCGTCCTTTTTTCGCATCAACCCGCGAGAGGTGGAGGTCATCGACCCACAGCAGCGAGTGTTCCTGGAGTGCGCCTGGGAAGCGCTCGAGGCGGCAGGATACGATCCCGAGGGTTTCGAGGGGTCCATCGGCGTCTATGCCGGTGTCGGCATGAACTCCTACTTCCTTAACAACATCATTGGGAACCAGGGCCTTCTCCATGCCGTAGGGCCCTACCAGGTGATGCTGGGCAACGACAAGGACTACCTGACAACACGCGTCTCCTACAAGTTGAATTTGAAGGGCCCGAGCGTAGTCATCCAGACGGCCTGCTCAACGTCTCTGGTTGCGGTCCAGACCGCTTACCAGGCCCTCCTCGATTTCCAGTGCGACATGGCACTGGCTGGGGGAGTGATGATCGGGTTCCCGCAAAAGGCCGGCTACCTGTACCAAGAAGGGATGATTTTATCTCCGGATGGCCGGTGCCGTGCGTTCGACGCCAAAGCGCGTGGGACCGTGGGGGGGGAGGGTGCGGGGATCGTGGTCATGAGACGGCTGGAAGATGCTCTGGAGGCCGGAGACCAGATCCTTGCCGTCATCCGGGGCGCGGCCATCAACAACGATGGATCGGATAAAATCGGTTATACAGCCCCGAGCGTCGAAGGCCAAGCCGAGGTGATCGCCATGGCCCAATCCTTGGCCGGAATTATGCCGGACACGATCCAATATATCGAAGCCCATGGGACGGGAACCACCCTGGGCGATCCCATCGAGGTGGCGGGTCTGACGCGGGCTTTCAGGATGGGTACGACCAGGACCGGTTTCTGTGGGCTCGGATCGGTCAAGACCAACATCGGCCACCTGGATGCGGCGGCCGGAGTCGCGGGCCTGATCAAGACGGTCCTTGCCTTGCGACACAAACAGATTCCGCCAAGCCTGCACTTCGAGCGCCCCAACCCCGAGATCGACTTTGCGAGCAGCCCTTTCTATGTAAACGCAACGCTCAAGGAGTGGGAGAAAGGTCCGCATCCACGCCGTGCGGGAATCAGCTCCTTCGGGATGGGAGGAACCAATGCGCACGTTGTGGTCGAGGAAGCCCCCGAACGCCCCCCTACAAAATCGCACCGAACACACCATGTCTTGCTGCTTTCTGCACAAACCTCCGAGGCAATGGAAACGGCAACGGACAACCTGGTCGCGCAGCTCACACGGGACGCCGATCTCAATCTGGCGGACGTGGCCTACACGCTCCAGGTCGGGAGACGTCACTTTTCGCAACGGAGGATGGTTGTCTGCTGCGATCGGCTCGAAGCGGCCCGACTGCTAGAGGGGCGGGATGGAAAAAGGGTCTTCAGCGCCACGCACGAGACCGGAAGTAGGGCTCTTGTATTTCTGCTGTCCGGACAGGGATCCCAGCACGTTAACATGGCCCGGGGGATTTACGAGAATGAGCCGGTATTCCGCCGGCACCTCGACCACTGCGCTGAGCAGTTGGAAACGCACCTCGGGCTGGATCTGCGAACGATGTTGTACCCCGAAGCCCAGCGAGCTCACGAGGCCGGGGAGCGACTCCGCCAGACCGGGTTTACACAGCCGGCGCTATTTGCGGTCGATTACGCCTTGGCGAAATTGTGGATGGCCTGGGGTGTCCGCCCGCAGGCTCTGTTGGGCCACAGCCTCGGAGAGTATGCGGCCGCCTGTCTGGCAGGGGTTTTCTCTCTCGACGACGCCTTGAAACTGGTGGCAGAGCGAGGACGCATGATGCAAGCCCTCCCCGGTGGCACGATGCTTTCGGTCCCGCTAGGCCGTGACGCACTGGAACCGCTGCTTGGTGGCGACCTGTCCCTGGCTGCGGTCAATTCTCCCAAACTCTGCGTGGTCTCCGGTCCCAATGAGGCGATCGATCTTTTGCGGAATCGCCTGACCCGGGAGGGTATCCAGTGCCAGCGACTTCATACGTCGCACGCCTTCCATTCGGCCATGATGGATCCCATCGTCGATTCCTTCGTTGCCAAAGTCGCGGCGATTCCTCTCCTCCCACCGACCTTGCCGGTGATGTCCAACCTGACCGGTACCTGGCTAACGCCGGCCGAGGCGACGGACCCGGCATATTGGGGCCGGCACCTTCGGCATACGGTGCTCTTCTCGGATGCCGTCGCAGGTCTGCTCGCCGATCCGGATTGCGTGCTGTTGGAGGTAGGACCGGGCCAGGCATTGATCTCGCTGGCGCGACAGCAGGCCCTCACACCCGGGAAGCACGTCATGTTGTCCACACTCCCGCATCCGCAGGATCCGGGGCCGGATGCTCTCGCTATGTTCAACACAGTGGGCCGGTTGTGGCAGGCCGGGGTTAATGTTGACTGGCAGGCTATACATGCCGACGAGCAACGACGGCGCGTCGCGCTCCCTCCCTACCCGTTCCAGCGCGAGCGCTACTCCGTGGAAACCCCGAGTCCAGCGCGGGATACGACACCAGTGGCCAGAGACCAAGCGCAAAAGAATCCGGACCTGTCCCGATGGTTCTACATTCCCTCATGGCGCCGAATCGCTCCCCCGATGGTGCGGCATACGGAACCGGGGCGGGAGGTCCTCCAGAACTGGCTGGTCTGTCTCGACGACCTTGGACTGGGGGTCGCTCTCATGGATCGACTGCGTTCCGCCGGCCACACGGTTACCGCCGTGCGAGCCGGCGAGAGGTTCGCTCGGACCAGCGAGGATATATACGTCATCGACCCGGGTGTGCGTGCGGACCACGACGCATTGTTTGAAGACCTGGCGGCCAGAGACCGGCTCCCATCCCGGTTGCTCCACCTCTTCACTCTGACCGAGGGGGGACTCCCCCCGTCAGACCCCGTACCATCGGAGGTGTTGCAGAACTTGGGATTCTACAGTCTGTTATTTTCTGTTCAGGCACTCGTCCGGGTGCGTTCAGCACACTCCCTCCGGGTCGATGTCGTCTCGAATCATACGCAGGACGTCAGGGGGAACGAGCCGATCTCCAGTGACAAAGCGATGCTCTTCGGCCCATGCCGTGTGATGCCTCAGGAGTTCGGCAATCTGACCTGCCGTACCATCGATGTCGCCCTGACTTCCGGCGCCCCTGGTCCGGACGAGGCGCTCGTTTCCCAGATCTTTGCGGAAATTACCGCCGAATCGCGCAATCCTGTCGTCGCCCTTCGTGATGGGCATTGCTGGGCCCAGGATTTTGAGCCTGTGTCGTTACCTTCCGGAGCCGCTACGAACCGGCTCCGGGAAGGCGGCGTCTACCTCATTACCGGGGGACTCGGAACCATCGGTCTTTTACTTGCGAAGTACATAGCCAAAACCGTGCGTGCCAAGTTTGTATTGACCAGCCGTTCGGGACTCCCACCCCGCTCTGCCTGGTCCTCCCCGCTCGACGAGACGCAGGCCGGTATGAACTTGGGAAAGAGGATCGCGGCCGTCCGGGAGATCGAAGAGTTGGGATCCAAGGTCATGGTGTTACGAGCTGATGTCGCCGTGGAGAAGGACATGCAGGAAGTAATGAGCACAATCGATGGGTCGTTCGGAGCCCTCAACGGCGTCATCCACGCGGCCGGTCTCCCCGGACCCGAATCGTTCATCGGCATGGTGGAGCTCGATCGCGCTCGCTGCGAACGACAGCTCCGGCCCAAAGTGAGCGGCTTACGCGTGCTGGAGTGTGTGCTTCAGGGAAAACCGCTCGACTTTTGCCTGTTGACCTCGAGCTTATCTTCGGTTTTGGGGGGGATCGGCTGGGCGGCCTACTCGGCGGCGGACAGGTTTATGGATGTTTTTTCTCATGAGCAGAACAGGATCGGAAACATCCCTTGGATCACGATCGATTGGGACGTCTGGCTCCCAGCCAATGTGGGCGACCGAGCCGGTGCTTTTCTCCTAGCCATGACCCACGAGGAAGGGTTGGATACGTTTGCCCGCGTGATCGCTACGGATTCGTTGTGTCACGCCATCGTCTCGACCGTCGATTTACAGGCCCGTGCTGATCTATGGACCCGGAACACAGCGGTCCCGGGTCTATTAAAATCGAAAGAGGAGATTACATCTTTCCTGCATGACGGACAGGACTTGCCGAAACAGGCTTTGGCCACCAAAAGCGACATCGAAGGCGTCGTAGCCAGAATTTGGCAGGATCTGTTGGGTCTGAAAAATATTGGGGTTCATGACAACTATTTCGAACTGGGAGGACAATCGCTGCTTGCCACCCAACTTATCTCGCGACTTCGGGAGACGTTCGATGTGGAGATACCGTTGCGCGCAATTTTCGAGGCGCCGACAGTGGGCGATATGGCCGGGTTGATCGAGGCCCGACGCTGGATGAAGGAAAGAGCAGGTATGACCGACGTGACCAGCGGCGGGATGCGCGAGGAAATAGACCTATGATGGTACGAATATTTCTGGAGCAGTTGCAGACCTCCGACGTGAAAGTATGGGTGGAAGGTGACCGGTTGCGCTGCAATGCGCCGCAAGGGGTCCTGACACCCGCTCTCCAGGAAGAATTGAGGAAACGGAAACCGGAGATAATCGCGTTCTTGCGTTCTACTTCCCTGGGAAATTCCTCGCTGGTACCCATCCAGGCAAAAGGATCCAGGATTCCGTTTTTTGGCTTCCCGGGACACAACGGCGACGTCTTCTGCTTCGTCAGGCTGGGGCAATACATGGGCGACGATCAGCCGTTCTACGCGCTACAACCCCCGGGTATTGAAGGGGAGTGCGAGCCCCTGACCACTGTTTCTGACCTGGCGGCCCATTACGTGCGGGAAATGCGGACGTTTCTGCCCGGCGGACCATTTTTTCTTGGAGGGTATTGCGCCGGAGGTGCCATTGCATTCGAAGTCGCACAGCAGCTCCGGGCCCAGGGGGAAACGGTCGCCCTTTTCGTAATGTTCGATGCCATTTGTCCTACCGCAAGTCGCCTTCATAACGTGCCTTCCTTCCTTATCCGGTACCTGAGGTATCGCGTTCAATATCATATGAAATCCTTAGCGAAATTGTCCGCACGAGACAAGGCGAGGTACCTGATGGATAGAGCCCGGAATATTTCGAGGATGGTGAATTCATCCTTTCGGAAAACCTCGAAAAACGACGTGGAGCATGATTTTCGGGAATACCTGGCCGATACGACCTTGGCGGCTGTGAGGGCTTACAGACCTTGCGTATATCCTGGCCGTATCCATCACTTCTTCGCGAGCGAGTTGTCGTTGAAACAAAGCTTTGCACGACAGAGAGATTGGGGGAAATTTGCGGCAGGGGGGCTCCAGGTCCACATTGGTCCCGACGGATGCGTCAAAGACACCATGCTGCTCGAACCCTTTGCGGAATTCTTCGCGAACCGTCTGCGGGAGTGTCTCGAGATTCCATCCAGCACTCCCTGACAATTTGCCGATTTGGTGACACGGGGGAGTGACATAGCACACAGGACGGTGACAAGCGGCGTGGCTGCGGCGCAGGCGGGCGATACCGTAATGATCAGAGGGGGAACCTACCAGGAGAAATTGGCTCCACCCCGATCGGGATCGCCTGACAAACATATCATAATAAAAAATTATCCCGGTGAAACCCACACGCTGAGTAACGTTGATTCGCCGGCGATCTTCTTATTGAACAAAAACTATTTGATTATCGAAGGGCTTACGATTTCCGACGTACTCGGTTGGGGGCGCATTGAAAATTCGCATTTCAACATAATCGGAGACTTTAAGACGACGAGATTGAATATCGATGCGACCCGCAAATCCTAAACGGGGGTACACCGATATGGATGCAAAGTCCGCTTATAGGGATAAATGGGTAGTCTTCGTACTGCTACTGTTGATTCCAGTGGTCTTATGGATTTCCTGCAACGGAGGCGGGACGGGAGGGAATCCTTCCGGCAACTCTCCGAAAACATTGATTTGGAAATCCCCGACGCTCTTCTCAGACGGGGGAGTGCTCGACCCGGCCCGGGATCTCGAAAAATACGAGATCTTTATCAACGAAACGGGCAGCTTCTCCCCGAATGAACCCCCGCGGGGCGAATTCCCGGCGGTGGACCCTGCTTCGGGAAGTCCCGTAACCTCCTACGACCTTTCCAAGATCGTTCCGCCTTTGGAAACCGGCCGGATCTACTTTGCCACCATGCGGGTCATCGATAAGAACGGCACCAAGTCCGACATGGTGTACCCGGCGATCCAATTCACTTATTGAAGGGATGGTCCACGGGATCTTGCGAAGAACAAAACTCGACGGGGGGAGCAGCCTCCCGCGGTTATCGCTTGAACATCTGGAATTTCAAGCCATAGGTCAGCGCGATGAGCCCCATTCCGAAGAGAAGGATCGTACCGGGTTCCAGAGGCGTATCTTTCTCGGCGACACGACGCTCTACCGCACGATTCGGCGTGAAGGACCGATTGCCCGGCTCCCTGGCGGCGCGCGGAAACAATCCTTGGGAGAGATTCCGGAAATGCAGTACGGTGGATGCGACAAGAGTGAACCACAAATCATTCTCGGCGGCGTGGGAACCGATCGCGGTGGAAAACCGGGTGGAACCTTGGGGTTCCGCTTCAATGGTGGTTGCTCCGGGGATCAGCAGTATGATCGCGATGAGGAGTACCAAGAGGGCGATCCCTTTCACGCCTCTCCCCTTCATTTCGCCCCTCGCCGGGGGAATACACAGACGCGGGTCATTCTCATCGGCTTATGCATCGCACCTGTCCGGTGGAGACTGGTAATTGTGAGTGTATAAATGCAATATATATGCCAACGAATACAACTAAGAATTGAAATGGAAGTGTATGATTTAATTACTGTATTTCGGAGGCCGGTAATTGAGCCCGGAATGAAGAGGAAAACATTTTCTTATTGTTAATAAGAAAAGGGTTATTGTGGCCATGCGGGTACCGGCCGGTCATATCAAAGCAATACGCATTCCCCCGAAGCGGGGAACAGGAGGTACGGATGGGAGTCAAGAAGAGGATGGCGTTTGCGCTGTTCCTGTTGGCAGTCGTACCATTCCCGCTAAGGGCGGCGGAGATGGGGGGGCCCATTCCGGAAAGGGCGTCCCAGTCGAGTTCCGAAGCGGACTACGTGATCGGCCCAGGGGACTTGCTGAACATCGAGGTGTGGAAGGACCCGACCCTGACCCGGCCGGTGACCGTCCTGCCGGACGGGAAAGTCGCCTATCCCATGGTCGGGGAGATCGTGGCCGCGGGGAAGACGGTTGCCCAGCTCCAGAAAGAGATCGAGGGGAAACTGTCCCTCTACGTCAAGGATGCCGTCATCTCCGTGGAAGTACGCCAGGTGAACAGCATGCAGATCTACGTTCTGGGTCGCATCAAGTCGCCCGGCCGGATCATCCTGACCTCCAACATCGATGTCCTTCAGGCCATGGCGGTTGCGGGGGGGCCCGATCAGTTCGCGAAATTGTCCCGGATCCGGATCTTCCGCCGGGAAGGCGGGAAGACCGTCATCATCCCGTTCGATTACGACGACGTGATCGCGGGAAAGAATCTTGAATCGAACATTCTGCTCCGTCGAGGCGACGTGGTTGTAGTTCCCTGACTGCGGAATTCCATAGGAGGAAGGGGATGAGGGGTTTTTCGATCGCGGTCGTCGCCGGCGCGCGGCCGAATTTCATGAAAATCGCACCGATCGTCCGGGCGCTCCGGGAGCGCGCGGGAGCCGCCCTCGAATCGGGCGTCGACCTACGGATTTCCATCGTCCACACCGGCCAGCACTACGACGAGAACATGTCCGAGGTCTTCTTCCGGGAGCTGGAGATCCCGGCGCCGGACCGGCACCTCGAAGTAGGCTCGGGATCACACGCGGAGCAGACGGCGAGGATCATGGTGGCCTTCGAGAAGTACATTCTCTGGGAGAAGCCCGACTGGGTCGTCGTCGTGGGGGACGTGAATTCCACCATCGGGTGCGCGCTGCCCGCGAAGAAGCTGGGGGTGAAGGTGGCCCATGTGGAGGCCGGGTTGCGGTCCTTCGACATGTCGATGCCGGAGGAGATCAACCGGAAACTCACGGACGCCATTAGCGACCTGCTCTTCGTCACCGAGGAGTCCGGAGTCCGGAACCTGTGCGCCGAAGGGGTGGCGCCGGAGAAGGTGTCCCTGG
>Ga0307377_10005615_pt1 | contig 13389 bp, 15 predicted proteins | sample TR3MG_FD_202535 | JGI IMG/M metagenome (GOLD analysis project Ga0307377, IMG submission 202535) | Soil microbial communities from Risofladan, Vaasa, Finland - TR-3 | ecosystem: Environmental > Terrestrial > Soil > Coastal area > Acid sulfate soil | place: Finland: Risofladan, Vaasa | collected... | reverse complement strand
CGACAGCTTGTTCAAAGTGAAATGTCTTGAAGTCACGATGCTTGCCATAGACCTCAAACCGGTTGAGCGCCTTCGCCACCGCGTCCACGGTCGGCTCGCTATGCCGCATGGCTTCTTTCAAATACGCAAAGTATTTGCGCTTGATTCTCTCGTTTTTGGCATTGTGTGTCGTCATGTTTTTTCTCCCTATCTCAAGTCACTATTCACGGTAGGCTGGTTGCTCTCAACTATGTGTTGCAGTGCTTGCGGTAGCGTGATGTCCATTTGGCTGCGAAACTGTTCCAGCTTGGAAATATTGATGCGGCGATTCATCATCAATTCACAGTCAGGGCAGATCGCCACCAAGTTGCCGACCGTGGCAGTGACAGGCTGATATTCGGCCATGTCTCCGGCTGGCTTTTTAGGTGCGCGGCATCGGATGCAGTAGATTTCACCGAGCTTGCATGGCCGCTTGTTCTTTGCTCTTTTCGCCTGAAGGAAGGTGGCCAGCGTCTGACCGTAAAACAGCATCGGCTTTCTGTCATCAATCGTCGCCAGTCCATTTTTATGCCAATTCCTAACCGTGTTTTTGTGAGTACCAAACAGGTCTGCAATTTCTTCCACGGAATAGTTGCGATGGATTTTGACGTGGCAGTGGTTGGGGTGGCGCTTGCTCATAATGTTTAGCCGCCCCCGCTTGCTCTGGCATAGGCTTCAGGCGTGCAACTCTCAACATTTTCATATCCAGCCAACCATTCAGCATTTACACCTGCATTGACTGTCGGAGTAATTACCTTCTCTAACGGCTGGGTTTGACTTTGATTTACTGTACTGGACTTTGCTTTACTAGAGACCCGCGCCTCTACCTGCGGGTATACCTGCGGGTTAGCCGATTTGCTCTGTAGCTCAATATCGGCGGGCTTTGCAGTGCGCCCATTCTTCTTGTTTGTAATTTCCGCACCTTTCTTGCCACCTGTTTTTTGCTTGGCGCGAATCTCATTCAGGTGCTGCCGATAATCTTCAAGCCGTGGGGAATAAATGCCTTCACCGTCGATATTAAAAAATGCCATCGCGGCAGGCAATGCGGCGTTTATCTCGTTCGCGGCGATGCCTAGAAACTTAGCAAGATCAGCAGGGTCATGGGGTAGTCTGTGATTAACCCAACATTCCAGTTCCATCGTATGAATGAGGCCACGAACTGCAAGGTCGGCTTGCCTAAATGGTCGGCTTGCCAGTGTGCTGGCCGCGTACACCTGAAAACATGGTGCTGGTAGGTTCTGCGCCATATCATCCACCTGCCAATCTGGTATGATTCGTACCGTGGTTTGTGGGGGTGTGTTGCGTGACGGCAACCGCCCCCAAGTCTTTTGTGGTTCGCATGGTTGCGCCTCAAACTGTTGCGCCAGTTGAGCGGGTACGGCTTTCAATCCATGCTTCGAGGTCAGCGCGCTTGTAGCGGACATTGCGGCCAATTTTTATGAATGGGATTTTGTAGCGCCCGGTTGATCTCCAGACTTGCAGAGTGCCGACGCTTGTGTCCAGGATTGCAGCCGCTTGAACTTCATTCAGCAGCTCGCTTGCCGGCAATATGGTGGAAACTGATTTACTCATTTTATGCTCTCCTAATCGGTGTTGATTGGCGTTAAGCGGGGCTTAACTGCGAGCATAATTGCACCATTCGGCACGGCAAAACAGGTGGGCGAGTTACGAAAACGCACCCCCGACTTTATCGAGTGGTTGGGGTGGGTTGAGAGATAACGCGGGGGTGGGGTGGCTTAGGTGCGTATGGCACAAACCCCGTATTTATTGGGGTTTGTGGGGTGGGTGGGTTTGTTATTCCGGGGTCTTTGTAGCACCGCCTTCGGTTTTCCAGTTGGCGATTTTCGCGCACTCTGTAATCGCAGTTTTGTTGATCTCACCCTTCCAGATTAACTCCAATTCTTTATATCGCATTTCCATCCAGTCAGTCATTGCTGACAAGACGGGTTTCCCTCGTAGCAGGTTTTCATCTTCCATTGCTTGCCACACCTTCACCGCCGCCGCCAGCTTTGGCGAATAACGCGAGTGTTTAGGGTTCATGTAGTCTGGAATTGTTTTTGATTCAACTGCGGGGAAAAAGAAGGCTGGGCGCACCCCGCGTTCTACCTCTAACCATGTTTTCAATGATTCAACATCAACGATTGACGAAGTTACATCCACTGACCCTTCTAACGGATATTCATTGCCATTAAAATCGCTGTTTGTTTTTGGGATAACCTCGCCGCTTATCTTGCCTGATTTTAATGCCCGCGTAATTGCATGTTTAGCTGCCTCGTAACCGCCGGGTCTTTTGTCAATGTCCCATCCCTCTACATAGCAAAATTCCACGCCGGGGTCTAAGCCATTCGCTAATAATGCGGCTTGCATAACGGTTAGCTCATCACACCAACGCCATACATCCATAGCTCGGCTTGCTTTTGCCTCATCTTCCGATACTCGATCTTCCCAATCATCAACCATTACACACCCCTTTCACGAATCCCTTTGAATATGATGCTGCGCCAGCATGGCAAGTTATCCATGCGCCCCCGAGGGGCTAGGTGCAGCAAACTGGTTACTTGACCGCTCTCAGCGGCAACACGTTAGCGGAATTTTTCACGCCTGCCGCTTCCAGCATGGCGGATGTTGCAGCACCTACAGAGGCGCGCACCGGATCGGTGTTGAGCCGTGCATAAATCATCGTTGCATCTGCGCTCTTATGCCCTAATGATTTGCCGATGATGACCAGCGATGCACCTGTAATGGCCTGCCACGATCCCAGCGAACGGCGCAAGTCATGGATGCGAAGGTTATCAATGCCGCAGCGTTGCAGTAGATTCTGCCAGCGTTTTTTGGGTGGGGTTATATGCCCGGTTGCCGACAATGCAGGAAACACAAAACCAGTTTTCTGCGGGTTCCTCGCCTCGAATATCTGCACGGCCTCTGCGCCAAGAGGGAGAATCATTGGCTCGCCGTTCTTGCTGTCCGCATCAGGAATGCGCCAGATAGCCGAGCCAAGGTTCACATCTTCCCAACGTGCCGACATTACGTTAATCCGGCGCGCACCAGTCAGCAGCGAGAGCAACACGAAGTGCTTGAAGTCATCCGAAGTCTCGTTCGCCAATTCCGTGAAAAAAACCGGCAACTCTTCCGCCTGAATAAATCGGTCGCGCTTGGTTTCCTTGTAAGGCTCCACACCGGATGCAGGGTTTGCGCCTTTGTAGCCAAGATAAATTGCGCGCCCATAGACCGCCGATAGAATCTCGATTACACGATTAGCCATCACCGGATGCGTTGCGCCGATAGCTGCATGAAGGGTGCGAACCTCACCCACATCTATCTGGTCGATCTTGCGGCTTGACCAATTTACCCCAGCAGGGTGTTTCTGCCGCTTCCTGCCGTGCTTCTTCGCTGGCTCGTCTGGCATATCCCCCAGGAACCGCTGCCACGTCGCCAGAATGTCGGCGGCGGTCTTTACGCCCTTGGGTTGAACGTGCAGGTCAAAGTAATTCTGGAACGCTTGCCCGAGTGTGATTTTCTGCTTTTCTTCGCGCTTGGCCTTCGCGGGGTTGTTGCCCTTGGCGAACTCGCCCAGCTTTTCCTCTGCCGCCTTGCGCGCCTGCTCTACGGTCATATCGGGGAACGTGCCGAGCTTCACCCATGCCATGCCAGTTTCAGCGCGCTTGATAACGTAGAACGTCTTGGAACCGGCCTCAGTGACGCGGCAAGCCAGTTTAGGAATCAGGGTGTCATAGTAGGTAGCGCGCCCAGATTCAGGCGGCGTAATCGCCTTAATCACCTGTTTTTTGAATTCCACTTTGTTTGCCATCATCGCCCCCTTGGTTATTACGGGCTAGCAACGGGCTAGCACGGGCTATCAAATTTCGTTAAAAGTGATGCTAGCCCGTTAAGGTGGGTATGTCAATAACTGTTTGATGTATATGGGTTGATGCAGGAGCATTAAAGATGGTAAAGGTATCTACCTTGTGGCTACGAACCAAGGGGTCGGGCGTTCGAATCGCTCCGGGCGCACCAACAATTCAAGGGGTTAGAGAAATCTAACCCCTTTTCTTTTCTGCTGGCTAGCGCCGGGCTAGCATCAAATACCATTTTTAGTTAAGTGAAAAAATGGGTACTTGGGGTAAAATGCGAATATGAATTGCCGATATACCTCGCATCATTTGTTCACCAGTCAGGTGTTATCACATGTTCAATGAGCGCAAAGTAGCCCAGATGGCGGCCTTCCTGCTCGGAAAGGGGGGCGACAGAATGGCTCACCTCAAGCTAATGAAGCTCCTTTATCTTTCCGACCGTGAAGCGATGGAACGCTATGGCTTTCCAATCTCTGGTGACTGTATTGTGGCCATGCCTCACGGCCCGGTGCTTTCCATGACGCTGAACCTCATGGACGGCGATGTGGAATCCTTGCCGGGTGGATGGGACAGCCTGATTTCCGATAAGGAAAACTATGAGCTTTCCCTCAAAGGCGCAGTTACCCGCAGTGATCTGGACGAACTCAGCCAAGCGGACATAGATGTTCTTGAAGCAGTTTGGGCGCGATTTGGTCACATGGGCAAGTATGAAATTCGCGACTACACCCATGACCACTGCCCGGAATGGACTGACCCACATGGGTCTTCCAACCCAATTCCCTACGAGAAAGTTTTCCGCGCGCTGGGGCGATCCAAAGACGTGGCGACGAAACTCAGCGCCCGCATAGAGGATGAACGCTCACTGGATAAAATCTTTGCTGCTCTATGACTGTGTTTCAGCCTGTCCGGCGCGCAACGCTGCTTATTCCGTCCGGGCCAGCTCACGACCTCGATAGAAAGCATCTCTTCATCATCCTTACCGATCCTGTTGCCGATCCCCTGAACGGAAATAAAGACAGCGTCCTGTTAACGAGTTTGTCTACTCTGGATGCTGCGCTTCCACACGATTCAACGTGCATTCTGCATTCAGGTGACCATCCTTTCGTTACTCGCGATAGCTATGTGAGTTACCACACATCGCGCATTCAAGAAGCAGAGAAAATTATCAATGGTGTCGCATCCGGCGTGTTAATTGCAAAAGAGCTAATGGATAGCGGTATCGTCGATAGAATCTGCGATGGACTGGACTCTCATCAAACCCCGGAGAAGATAAAGCGTTTTTTTCGGATGTACGCGGCACTGCAACATCACAGGCCGTAACACCAATTACCAAACCCTGACCGCTCAGTCACGGCGCTTGCAACAAAACCGCAAGCCCCGCGCCATCGCTAGCGCACTGGCATCGAACAGAGCGCAGAAGGCGATGAACCTGCCCTCTGCTTTAGCTCCGCTTCAAGTGTGTCCCCTCCGTTGCCGCAGCCGCTTCACGACTTCGCGCTTCATGGCTTCGCATGAGGCCGCTACGCCATCAAGCGCTCGCCGTTCGCAGGCTGCTAGAGCAGTGGTAGCCTGAACGTGCAGCGCCCCCACAGCGTTCTGGCAGGGCGTTGTCGGCTGCGCCGGTTGTTGTGTGTGGCGGTATCCAACATAACGGCATCTTATGCAAAGCGTTCGCGCCGGGCATGAAGCCGCCCGCCCTTCGGGTTCGCATAAGAGGCCGTTATGTCTCGCGCCCTTCGGGTAAATGCCGCCACACAAGTCAAGGTCAGCGTCCACCTCCTTCGTCGAGGGGCAGCAAAACGGGGCTGGTGATTCGCCGCCCCTTCGCCTTTTGCAGCATGGTCGTGCCGGTCTATGTCTTGTCTTGTTGTGGTCGCTTCGCGGCTTATGTGGGGGGCGCTTTCCCGCTAACGCCCCCCATCCCCCCAGCGGCCAAGTGAAGCAAAGGCATGGCCGCACCCGTCCGCACTGCCACCCCTTGCCTTGGGTAAACCTGCATCCCCGCGCACCGTCCACTGGCTTGCGCCCTGCATCGCCCGCTGGTTCGCGCAGAGACGGGCAAGGCGAGGCAATGCTTATTCGGTCGGCTACGCCGCGTTTGTTTTTGTGAGGCGTGGTCGCTGCGCGGTATCGTTCACAGCGGAAGTGCATTTTGTTTATCGCGGCAACGTCACGGCGCAGGCATGAAACAAAAGCGCCTGCACCGTCACGCCACCGCTGCTGTTTGCGGGTCGTGTGCGTCAACAAAAAAACCATGCCGGACAAAACCCCCGGCACCGGCTTTTTCATTGCCACACACCACCCTGAGTGTCAGGCTTGGTCGCTGCGCGCTCTGTTTGATTGTCCCCGCCCACCCAGCCTGTCAGGCTGCGCGGCAGGTGTGTTGTTAGTGACTAACCTTTTCATCAAAACCTTGTATTACGCCACCCAGCACACCCACCATTGTTTCCATACCTTTTGCTACCAGTTCGGCCTGCTGGTCGTTGGGTTTGCCTGAAGAGGTCGTTGCAAGTATTTCATCCAGTGGCAACGCGCCATACTGCATTTCGTAATGGGCAACATTCAGGGCTAACAGCCGGGCACATTCTGCAAGCTGTTCCTTGTCGGCAATCTCGATTAGCTGATCGGCGATTTCCTTATATTGTTGGAACCTTGTCAGGTCAGTCATTTCCTATGCCTCCACTCCCACGGTGGAGTTGGATCGGCATCCACCCATAGCCCACGTTTAGCGGCCTTGGCTGCGTTTTCAGCGCCTGCATAGTCTTGCCTGTCAGTTGCAGTCTGTGTGCGCTCGTAGGCTTTGTAATGCCACGCCATGCCTGCGCGGACTTGCTCAAGGTTTACATCCTTGCTGCCCGCCAGCACTTTGCCCAATTCCCGCCCGTAGCGGTCGCGTTTGTCGGTTTCCACGGTCACGGTTTTGTTGAAAACCATATCGCTCAGGTTCTGCTTTGAACGGTTGCCGAAAGGTTGTTTTTTCTCCGGCGCGTCAATTCCGATCAATCGAATTTTGTGCTGCACCTTGTCCGCGTCAAGCACCGTGATGGTGTCGCCATCGGCAACGCCGACAACATAGCCGGTGATGTCAGCCCATGCCGGGAATGCAAATACCAGTGTGAGGATGGTCAGCAGTAATTTCATTCTCTCAAACCCCCCTTGAATTTATTAGCGTTGTATTTTCTGGCAAGTTGCTGCGTTACGGCAATTTTGCTGACAGTCATTTGCTGCTTATGACAGTAGGCTAGGCTGTAATTTATTTTCATGCTTGAGCCGCTCCTTAGCGGTATCTGCATATTCTTTATTGGATTCCAAACCAATATAATTTCTACCTAACAATTTTGCCGCAACAAGTGTTGAGCCGCTTCCACAAAAAGGGTCTAGCACTATTTGCCCTTCTTGAGTTGTAAGCGCGATAAGTGCCTGCATTAGCTTAATGGGCTTTTGCGTAGGGTGGTGGCCAGCTTCTCCAGACATGAACCCGCTTGTAAGAACATTATCTGGCGACACTTCGTATTTTAGAAAAGCCTCTTCATTAAAAGCGCCAACGCCATGCATAAGAACATTGTCGGCTATGGTGGTACCAATTTTGTAAGGCTTTGTGAACCAAAGAACAGGCTCAAACGTTGGGCGAAGGTTGCCGACACGCCAGCCATCCCATTTTCGTGAATTCTCTAAATCACCTCTGCGCGCATAGACAATGCTAATGCGTTGCGCTCGATGAGGAGCCCGCTGCCGCATCCATGAGAACATATCTTTAAAGCTAAATCCCGCATCCTCAAGTGCAGCAATACACCGATGTGCATAGCGACGTCCGGCAAAAATAAAAACCGACCCACCGGGCTTCACTACCCTTAACCATTCAGATGCCCAAGTTGCGCACCATTCATAATATTGTTTCGGTATTTCTCGATCTGCCTCTGACCAACCGTTTATTGGCTTTCCTCTTTTTTTGAAAACTGCCCCGGCTTTTTTCTGCCCTGGGCTTGAGCCTAGATAAGCAGAGTTTTTATTTTCATGAAGAACATCCCAATCTTCTGCGCCAATACCATAAGGTATATCGCTCAAAATAAGGTGAACGTAATTTTCAGGTATATCGGAGATGCCGCCAATGCAGTCTTTGTTGATTACTTTATTAAGAAGTGAACTCATTAATTTATTACCTGATACCAAGGAGATTATTGTCAGAGACAGATTTAATTACTTTTATTCTGTTCTCTATTTTATGAACTTGAATAAGTGCTCTCAATGCTTCTTCATGGCTCATTTGCATAATTTTTTTCCGCTCGTTAGCAAGAAACTTTAAAGCCTCTTCTTTTGCGGCAAAGATTGATTCAACAGCCGCCTGTTTCTCTAGCTTCCATAACTCTTCAATTTTTGGCGAGAAACTAAGCATGGTCTTATTCACAGCAAGCCAATATGAGGAAGCATCTTTTGACGGGTTTAAGGCTGGAATTACCTTAAATATTTCATGAATAAGCTCAACTGCTCTTTGCTTGCTATCGAGTAGTGAGTATGAAACCAGCATGGCTAGGTGTGAGTACGTAAATATACAAACATTTCTGGCACTTGCTTGTTCGTAGATTTGACTTGATTTCGTGGGAAGCTGATAAATTGGGCAAACAACCATTGCATAAGGTTTCCCTCGTTTCCAGCCATCCATTGCTTGAATTTTAAAGTCCTTTTGATTTTTTGCGGTTCTGCTTAACCGAAATGCCTTGGCATCGGCTACGAAACTGTATTCCTTTGCAAATGCCTCAACATCAGCGGCATCAGCTCTTTCTTTCAAAACTAGACTTTTGAAACCTAAAAATTTATATGTTTCTGACAGTAAAGCATCCGTGTACTTTGAATATTGTTTTTCTTCGCTCGTATCATGACCATATGATTCAGGTATGTCGCCACAAAGACGTATATGGTCTATTAAAGATGATGCGCCTTCTTTTTTTGTCTCACTTGCAAGCTCCTTTTCTAACCTCTCAGAATCATCTCCAAAGTTGCCGCTCAGCTTGCGAATTTCTTCAATCCAATATTCACGTCTTTGTATTGCTTCTTTACTTATAATCTTCATTCTGTGTCCTGCTATTTGAGGGTTGAAGAGCAATCTTGCGGCCTTGCTAATTGCTGTTGCTTACTGTTTTGGCTGCCTATTCTACTTTCAGATTTTAATTTCCAAAATTTTTTTGGCCATGATGATGGCGGAGTGGTGCAGATATTTGTTTTGTTTGTAAAGGCGCATGTGTTCGGAACGCTATTTTTTGCACAAATGTCTGGATTTGTGTGCCTACAGCCTACAGATTGTGTTTCTGAATCATCAACCTGAAGAGGCGCATCGAATGTATGTTTGTTTCTCATAATTATCACTGATATTTTTAGCCAGAACCCGTTTCAGACATTCTCACTGATTGCCTTAATTAAGTATCGCTCGTGCATTATATTGCACTTAGGGAGCCACTTGGGGCGGATGGGAAGCTCGGCAGGTGAGGCGGGAACGAGCAACGCAGTGCGAGCCGCCGGAGCCTGACGCGCTGGGCGGGCGGGGGCAAAAGACAAGGGCAGTGAAACAAGAAAACAGCCTTGCGGTAATTTACACATAACGGCTAATTATGCGAACCGGCAGGCGCGCAGCGGTGCAAAGCACTTTGCATAATTCAGCGTTATGTTCATTTATCGCATGACAACACCGCCTTGCAACAGCATCGTGAGGGCGCAGCACGTCCCGGCTACCACTGCCCCAGCAGCCTGCGAACGGCGAGCGCTTGATGGCGTAGCGGCCTCATGCGAAGCCATGAAGCGCGAAGTCGTGAAGCGGCTGCGGCAGCGGAGGGAAACCAGCGTGTGACAGCGCGCAAGCCGATGGCGGCTTTATGCCTTCGGCGCTCTGTCCGATACCACTGCACTAGCCGACAGCGAACCGCAAGCCCTTGGCGAGGTCTTTTTCGCGAAGGGCGCAGTGGTGAGGTGGCGGCGGTAACGGAGCGGACACGCTTGGAACGGAGCTAAAGCAGATGGCAGGTTAATCGCCTTCTGCGCTCTGTCCGATGCCAGTGCGCTAGCGATGGCGCGGGGCTTGCGGTTTTGTTGCAAGCGCCGTGACTGAGCGGTCAACGTGTCTGGTTCAATGGGGCGGTGCTACGATTCGAGCACTGGCCCAGCTGGCGGGGCTGCGGTCGCCGTAATAGCCACCGATTGAATAGTCGCCGGGTCAGTGGCTGGAGTCACTTTCCATTCAGAAAGCCACTTGTCCAGGTTCGTTACGCACAGGCATTCGTCATTGCCGATGTCATGCTTGGCACCTCGCTGAGCCACGCCAGCGAGCCTGTAATGTTCATCGACAAAAGGGCCGCCACTGTTGCCTTGTCGGATACTACCCGCGCCAGTTATATCGAACCGATCTAACCCAAAACGTGGGTAGCGGTTCAGAACTTCCTCATTCAAAAAGTCAGCCCCTTTTCCCGCCGTATGATTTGGAAAGCCAATTAGAACGCCCTTCGCATGAATTTTGATCGGTTGATCCATTCCGATGAAATAGTGATGTGCTGGAGGCGCAGGAAGATCGAACATGATGATCGCAAGGTCATAATTTTTATCCCGATGCACAACCTTGGCTGGCCAAGATTCGCCAGTCGCTGGGTTGCTAACTTTCAAGGCTGCGCCGACTACGTCACAAGACTGGAAGTCCGTTTCCACAGTCTTGCCTTTGACCTCTCCTGAAAACCCTAGCACATGGTCGCAGGTGATTAGACCTACATCTTTATATGCGAATGCCGTGCCTTGTCCGCCAACCATCTCCACAGTATCGGGGTTGCCAGTTATTTTGTAGTCACCCATCCATTCGATGACGAACACTGCGTCTTTGGCACCAGCCACAGTGCGCACGATTGAATCAACGGGAAGGTTGGAATACACGAATTCGCCTTTTTCTTTTTCGCTCGTACACAGTGCGTTGTAGCGCTTTGCCAGCCGTATGTATAGCACGTCATCACCGCCGCGCACCATGCGCACATAGAGCAGTTTTCCCCACAAAACATTCTTTAAGTCCGGCACACCACGGCTGCGCGTCTGCCGCTTCCAAGGGCGCTTTTCATAGGCCTTGCTTGTCCCATCGAGAACGCCTTTTTCCCATTCGGCTTGAGCGAGTTTGTAACCGTAGATTTCCCATGCGTGAAGCGCGCCACGAATACGATCAATAAATGCACGCTTGACGTTCGGAAACTCGTTGATCGTGATACCTGTCACCTCCAACCGGTGCAACCGTGTACTCAATCTGCTTTTGTTCGGGTTGATGCGGAATGAGTGCAATGAAAAAATCGCCCGGAGCTCTTCTCCGAGGGTAAGAATGCCGCTATCAAATGAGCATATGTTCGAAGGCAGGCTATCCGAGCGCCGAACTGAAAACGAAAATGTGATGTCGTCTGCATAACGTGTGTAGGTCGTGCGGTGACGCTTCGCCAAATTCATCAGGTCGCGGTCGAGTGAACGGCACGTAAGATTTGCAAGAAGAGGGGATGTCGGGGCACCCTGGGGTAACACACCGTTGAATGTACAAAGATGTGCGAGAACAGTCGCAACCTGATACGAGAATTCAAACGGCTTTTTCTGCAACAGGCCGCGCACCCTAAAAAACGTAATCGAAGGAAAAAAGTCTTCAATATCTATATTGAGCAGATGTTGCGTCTTTGGCGAACAATGCATTTTCGCGTTTGTAACAATGCTGCGCTTAGGCGTAAACCCGTGTACGCAAGGCTTAGCAGGCCCGGCGTGCATATAGAGGTAGGCCAGTACCTTTTCTTGCAAAACCTTTAATTTCTGTCTTGGTTCATGGATGACACGCGGTGAACCGTTGCGTTTCTTGATTATGAAGGACTTGTAAGGAGGGTAAGGGTAGATCAACTTCTGTAACTCGGAATACGGCACATCAAGCAAGTGACGAGCCATATATTTCACGTCGGTGCGAATGAACAGATCATGAAATTTAGCAAGCGAATCAATGCTGGATATGGTCAATGTTATCGTCCGAAGGTTGGTGCCGCCCCGGCATCTTTTACCTTTACAACTGAGAGCACATTTCATAGATACCAAATGTGCAAAACGGACGGGGTTACCTCGCTGCAAGGCCTACGTTAACGCGAGCCAGATTAAGTCTTGGACGGGGCGGCAGCATAATTGTAAGCCGCCTATGAAGCAGGCCGCAAGAGTAGAGTTTGAACTAGAATTTGAACTTCTGCATCGAGCTACCTTGCCGGTGTGCTGTGCTACGTTGGAATCGCCTAAATTTAAGGACAGATTACCCATAACTTCATGGATGCGGTGCGGGCATTCTTCAACTAAGCAGGCATTCCTCCGTTGTTACGTATTTCTTGAGCTATTGCCTTCGCCAGTTCGCTAACGCTAGACTGCTTGGCCTGTTGCGGTGTAGCCAAGCCTCGTATGAGTTCCACCTGGCGGTGATATGCTACTTCGCCATAATTCAAAAACGTCGTCATCACTTTGTCATGCCCGAGGTTCTGGCTCCATGCCTTGAATTCTTCCGGTGTTTTGCAAGTGATTTCGCCAAGCTGGACTAGCGTGTTTCTAAAGCTGTGCGGGTTAAAATAAGGCAGTCCGGCATTGGTGAATGCTTCTTTGAAAATGGTTCGTATCGGGGACGCATTGCTCCAATGGCTACGCTCAAGCCCGACAACTTCAAATTGTTTGGATGCACCATAAGCGATGCGCGTAGATGGAAAAACGGGATCGTCATTACCCCACAGCAACACATCGCGCAGATAGTTCACCCAGCTTACTGCAATCTCTAAAATCTCATCACCTACCGGGAAGAAGGTTGTGGTGAAGGTTTTGCTGAACTTGGTTTTTACGTCTCGCGCATCCTGATAGAAACTGCCCGAGAGCAAGTCAATGTGCTTCAGTTTCGCAGTTGCAATGGCGCTATCCCGTGCGCCGGTAAGCAGGGTGAAAGCAACTAGCGCCCGGTTGCGCTGTTCAAGTTCTGTGCTGGTTGGCATTGAGGCGATGACGTGCTTGATCTGCGCCATCGTGGGGGATCGTTGCTCCCGCTTGGCCGTGGCGATACGTGTGTCTTTTTCGGACAAGTTGAAATACTCTGCATCCGAATACTTGATGCTGGACTTGTAGCCGGTTTCCCTCGATAACCACTGAAAGAATTGCTTGAGCTGGTTGAGGGTCGCGTTCAAGGTCGCCTTGCTCAACTTTTCCCCGGACAGTTTCGCCTTCTGTTCTGCAAGGTGCTTCTTGAACCCGACAGCTTGTTCAAAGTGAAATGTCTTGAAGTCACGATGCTTGCCATAGACCTCAAACCGGTTGAGCGCCTTCGCCACCGCGTCCACGGTCGGCTCGCTATGCCGCATGGCTTCTTTCAAATACGCGAAGTATTTGCGCTTGATTCTCTCGTTTTTGGCATTGTGTGTCGTCATGTTTTTTCTCCCTATCTCAAGTCACTATTCACGGTAGGCTGGTTGCTCTCAACTATGTGTTGCAGTGCTTGCGGTAGTGTGATGTCCAT
>Ga0307377_10005613_pt1 | contig 13397 bp, 16 predicted proteins | sample TR3MG_FD_202535 | JGI IMG/M metagenome (GOLD analysis project Ga0307377, IMG submission 202535) | Soil microbial communities from Risofladan, Vaasa, Finland - TR-3 | ecosystem: Environmental > Terrestrial > Soil > Coastal area > Acid sulfate soil | place: Finland: Risofladan, Vaasa | collected... | reverse complement strand
TACCCATAAGCATACAATCAGTCACTATGATACTAGCCCTGATAATCTCAGGATACTGACTAAATCCACAGGCTCTACATATCTAGGCACTAAATTCATTCACTGCCTGGATGATATAGAGGATTCCTACTTCATGATATCAGTGAGCAGTACGGTAGATAATGGATTATCATTGGAATTCAGCGTGAAGCTAGATAAGAATGGTAAGCCAGTGCCAATCACTGAGATTAGCATGTCTGGCAATGGATCCTATATGGCTGGACTATCGTATAAGAATTACTACACAAGTGACTGGACTCCATTGAGTGACAGCAGATTAGTGGAGAGGCTCACTAAGTATAGCATACGACCATATGCGCTGGAGAATACCGGTGATGATATTAATCCCGGCATTACGGAGGTCAAATTCACCCTCTCTAAGGGCACTCCCGACAGAGTGAGTGATGGGCTATTTGAGTATGACTTCATGCTTAATAATCTATCATTCAATATCACCGGATCCACCAGGAAGGCATCTCTGTATAGTGCTTCTCTGGGATTTGAGGAATTTGATGGGCGGACATTTACCGTGAATCAGGTAAGCCTATCTGTAGATGAGGACGTGCCCGATGGCACCAGAATTGATTACTATATAGCCATAGATCCATATGCGGAGGGTACACTCCTGGATAGTAATGGAGATCCAGTGGGGTCAGATTCTAATGATATAGATGACTATGAGGATAATGGTGATTATCCTGGTGCAGATGGGGTATTATACTCTACACTGAAGGATAATAGTATATCTACATGGTCCAATTGGACCCCATCGTGGATGCCGGTAACTCCGATAGAGCGCACTACTACAATGGCCAATATATCAGGTGGATTGGCGCCCAAATTACTTCCTCTGAATAATTACGACGTAGTGGATGAGACTACTACTGGATGGGACTTCACGCAATTGGATTCAGTGAATGGTATAGACTTCTATAGGATATATGATTTTGAATCAGACCCCAGAGATGTAGAATTAAGGCAGGGGCGGCATGCATGGATAAGGACTATCGATTACTCGGATAGAGAATTAGTGATGGAATCGGATGGGCAATTCGTTGAGGATAGCTATAATCACTTCCTATATATAGGCACCGACTATGTCCCAGGGACTGGATATATGGTAAGCCCTGGTAATGTAGTGCCTGGATCAGTCAGTAGCATAGTATGGAAGAATAGGGATCCTAATGATCCATCGTCCAAATTGCTATTAACTGATAATCTACCTATGTATGTGGCTGACGCCCATATTGAATATTCAGCTGGTACCGCAACTATTACTAAGAATAGGGCGGCAGTATGGAATACACCTAATCTTCAGGTGAAGGTAACGTATAGCTACTATGCGCCGGAGGGGAAGCTTAAGTACGAGACTAACATGTATGTACCTAATGGCTCTACCCCATATATAATAGTATCGGATGTAAGTAAGGTAGATAGTATAGTGGTGGAGAATATAGATTCAGAGGGTAGGAATATTATATACACTGGAGATAAGCTAAGGGCTGATACTAGAGTGAGTCTTAGCTACGGGTGGAATAGGGTAATAATATATACGCACGCGGGAACTACATGGGACCCAGTGACATACGTGACTATTCCGGCCTCCCTAGAGTATTATGCTTATATGGAACCACTCACCAGGGTAGGTGTGAGGTCATTATTCTACAATACACACAGGAATGACCACACAAGGATGTCAATATATGAATCTGATAGTACTTACTATGCATGTGTAAATAATCCAGCGGCCACGGCTACAGGTGTTAGCATGTCATACTACCATGCTAGTCTAGGTACTGGGATCTCCGCCGCTGATATATTTGCTGATGGGGATAGCGTGAATGCATTCTATGATCTATCATACAGTCTGATAGCTAGGGAAGTTACCAATGTACTACTCAGAGCTGAATTCTCAGGTGATGGAGTAGTTACCCCAAGGCTATATAGCTATAGGATAATGGGGGGTGACTATCTACATGCATGAAGTGAATAAAGTAAATATGGTGGTCAGGAATACCAGATTCAGATACCCAATTACCAGCGAGCAGGTGGGAGATACCTTCGATGAAGTATATAATACTTTGGTGGATCTCCTGGGGTACCAGAATAATGCAGGGGTAATAGCCGTATCTGGGGAGCTGAGGGAGCTATGGGATGATATAGATGATAGTAGGGCATCGTCATTTGGCTCTACTGCATCAGGGGTGAATGAAGCATACTCCTATAGTAGTGGAGTACTATCTAATAGACTTACGGTATACTATAATAAATTGGACAAATTGGGTGCAATCCTAGATAATATAGTGGGTGATTAATAGTGGATGCTATATTCCCCGATAGACTCCCAATAGAGAGTGACTGGCTATGGTATAAGAATAGGTGGGGCACCAGCACTGGTGAGATGGTGGATGGTGACTCAATCCCTACAGTATCATTCCATAATAGGTCTATGCGTGAGATTATAGCTATAGCTGCCGCCCTTGGCGCTAATCCAGAATCCACCTATGGTAGTATATCTGATAGATTTAACTATGTAGTACATAATAGTGAGACCCTGAATGAGTATTATATACCAGTAACTGCATCCGATGGTACCGTAGTGAATTCTACTGTATACTATGATGGCGATACTGTAATAATCAATAATGACTTTGAGACCAATAATATTACAGTCAATAATGATATGACTGTAACTAATAATCTGACAGTCAATAATGATATTACCGCGATTAATCTATCCATCATAGCCATACTAGTAGAGGAAAACATTACAACCGGTGGGGATATTACTACATCAGGTAATATTACAGTAGAGGGGGATACTATAATTGAGGGTGATACTAATATATATGGGCCCACTACTATATATTCCCCAACATATATTAATAGTACGCTCAATACTACCCAGTCACTTATAGTAGGTACAAATCTTACAGCTAGCGGTAATGTATACGCTGGGGGTAGCTTTACATCTGCTGGGGCGCATATAATCAATATTACTATAGTAAATGAGAGTGAATACACTACATTGGATAGCGATCATATACTACACGTGATATACTCTGCGTCGGGCACTACTAATATAATATTACCTGATAGTATATGCACAGAAGGCCGCATATTAGTGGTAAAGGACGCTGCGGGCAATGCGTCTGAGCGCCCAATTACTATTGATCCCGAGGATACTACTACTATAGACGGGGAATCCAGTATCGATATTAATATTAATTATATGTCACTGAGTATATACTCAGATGGATCAGATTGGTTCATATACTAAGGAGGGCAACATGGCATACATACCTAATCCGACCATCACACAGGGTGGGGTGGCTAAGGTGAATAGCACCGATACCACCACAGCCGATCTACTGAGGGATGTCCTCCTGGAACTCAGGAAGATGAACATCCACATGCAACTAATTACAGATGAGGAAATTAAGGAAGGTGATATAATATGATAATAAGTAATCCGAATGGTACCTATGTAGATGTAAATGATGAGAATATGATGATGGTCCGATCCGTGGAATCTACCGTTGAGCACCACACTAATCATACTGAGGGTGATGCATACCATCTACTATTCAGTGCAACCCCCACGGCCTCCGGGGACTGCTTCCTATATGTGAAGAATACCAATGACGAGAATATGATAGTTGAGGGGTATTCCCTGTGGCTGGCTGCCAATGAATATATAGACATTAAATTTGGGGATGTGGGTACACCAGTGGGTGGGGATACCATAGTGCCAACCAACTGTAATGCAGGGAGTACCAAGTCCTCCGATGGGACATATGAGAATGGTAACGACATAACTGGCCTGAGTGGTGGTACTACGGTTGAGAGATTATACCACGCCAGCAGTCAGGAATCTATCTACTGGAATGAGGACATGGATCTAATCGTACCTCAGAATCAGGTATTGACTATGTATGCGCAGACGGGGGGTACCGCCCTAGCTGGGGTACTATCCTTCTACCTACATAATTAGGGGGAATCATGGCTAAATTTATGATAACTGGGAAGGGTGGGAATCCCCCACTAGTGGATATGACTCCCGGTGAGGATGATGCCCTGGTAGTGGCCACCCGGGATCTGAAGACCTATGATGATCTCCTCAGGCCATTCACCAATGCCACCTATGGCGTCGACATGAATCAGGACCCCAGCTACGGTGGTAGTCCCAGGTTGATATATGATGAAGATACTGGGCCGGCCGCTGAGTGGACTACCTCCGCAGTGACTGGGACGTGGACCTTCGACTCAACTACCCAGGCCTATAGTGGATCTAAGTCCATCGATGCTACGGCCACAGTGAATGAGGAGACAATGAGTCTGACCTCCACATCCTTCGACTTATCACCATACACCACATTGACTGGGCATATCTACCTAACTGCGTGGTCGACATTAGGTACTAAGGGTGTCAATATATATGGGTGGGATGGTGGCCTAGTTGGGAATAGTGTGGACATTGGGGACTACATCAATACCACTGAGCTTGGTATCTGGCAGGCATTCGGTATACCCCTATCAGCCATGGGGCTGACTAATTCTACCATTGATTCCATCAGATTCACCACGGTAGACATCGGCCCAGGGTTACCCCCTGACTACTACCTGGATAGGTTGGACCTCCAGGAGATTGGGGGCCCCATAGAATATACCATGACGCCCGTTGAGGAGACATGGGTATACGTGGATAGTATTGAGGTAATCATGGCAGACGCATATGCTGGTGTGGTAGATACTGGGGAGGCTAATCACTACCCAACTATGCCTGGCCTGTCCTATGATCAACTCCTAGGGGAAGGCCCCCTAGCTAGTGGTATACTATATCAGAGGATCAATGCCGGTGGAATTGAATTCAGCGCCACCATCAAGCAGCTGTCCGATATGCTACAGTATCCATATAGCCGCCTAATTAATACAGTATCTGATGGCACCAATACAATGATTGCAATCCACATGGGCTTCGGTGAGCCAGCCATCCTGAAGGCTGAGGATGAGGATAGACTTAGGATAGTTATACAGGATGACCTGACCGGCCTCCTCCTACTGAGGATGACGGCTGGGGGACGGGTTGAACATAGATAGGAGGTGAGCTGGTTGCGAGGAATATCATTCATAGGGTATGAGAAGGAATTCAGGGGGGCAATAGATTCAGAGGATCTGAATAATGACTTTAAGGCTATATACAATGACTTAGCTGAGTCGTATAGGAGGCTACAATATATTAATGGTAAGCTCACCGAGTATGCGAGTGATGTGAGCTACCAGAATCAGCAATTAGATAATAGGCTCAATGAATTGGAGGATGCACTAATCGCGGCCAGTGGGCACTATGCTACCGCGGGTGGCAATCTGATGTACTGGTCTGCATACTCAGATTCAGAATTGGCATCTAATACTAGTAGACATAATATGACTACTGGGGATATTACCCTACCGTGGACTAGGAGCTGGACTAAGATACCCCTAATATCTAATGCATATGGCGACTATGAACCTAGTACAGCGGTGAGTATAGCCTATGATGATGGGGTAGAAGTATATAAGAATAAGCCCGATGATATGTATGACATGGTGGATAATAATCCAGAGACTAATTGGGTGCATACCTATGATACTACTGGGGCGCCAGCCTCAGTGACAGTAAGGATTGAATTACCTAGTAGTACTAATCCCGCAATTGATAGTGTATATGCGGCCCCATTCCCAGAGGGTGGGCCCACCATTACTAATATTAGATACCTCACTAGTGCAGGTAGCTGGACCCAGATATCTAACTTCAGTAGTACGGATAGGAGGAGGAGGTGGCACTTCAGCCCTGTAGATTATAATAATCAGGTGGATATTACCATTACTCCTGCTGACTTACTTGACTCAGCCGGTAATAGTGTGAAGGTATTTGGACTCCAGGATGTAGATGTAAGTCTTATTGAATATGTAAGTAGCTCTGACTTCATAATTAAATTGAGTGCGGCCCCTGGAGATACAATTAGTGCAATCACATACGTGTACTTAGAATACACTATTAGCCCATCAATTAGGGAAGCTAATATAGATGATACCGATAGGCCTGTAATACTTAGGATATATGAGGATGCTGCCCTTACTACTAGGGTATATTCTAATCTAATATATGCGCACCCATACACTGGGTCAATATCATTAGGTACACCTAGTAATTCAATATGGGCTAAGGTAAATTTACAATCAATTAATTCCACTACCCCAGTAGTGCGGAGCATTACAGTACGATATGAATAGGAGGGATATTACATGAATACATATACTAACTTCCCTGGGACGAATCCATTCTATGGAGGCATCACTAGCACTTGGGGTACTGGGCTCCATCAGGATAAGGATCCAGTGACTGGGGAAGAGGAATGCATACTAGCTAGTTATCTGAATAGGGTAGAGCTACGTATACAGAGATTAGAATACTACGTAAATCAATTGGAGCACGAATTACTATATCCATCTGGTAGAGTAGCTACTAGTGGGTATACTGATAGCGTACCAGCAAGTGGCGAATATTACCTGGGGTCCAGAGTAGATAGAAGTGCAAGTGGTATCAATAGGCTAGTGCAATTACTTGAGGACACAGGGACTATACAATCAGGATCAGTATCCTATTATCCATTCCACGTAGGAACTATATAGGTAGGTGAATTTAGATGTTAATAGTACCAGTATACCCCAGTGGCATACCCACTGATGCAGAGTATGAGGCGGAATTCATAGGCCACGGTGGTGGTGACGGGCTTGGTAATATGATACAATGGCAGACATATCACCCCACCCAATGGCATAATAAGAATAAGGGAGAATTAATAGAGATAGCCGCCGAATTAGGTATTAAGCCAGCGGGGGGATTTGCTAGTGTGGCCTCCAGATTGAATAGACTATTATCCAGTGGCTCTGCCGCCCCCACCACAGGCACTCACTATTGGGGTGACATGGTATTTAATAGCGCCCCTACTGCCGGAGGATTCATAGGGTGGTGCTGTACGGATGGAGGGACAAGTGATGCAATAAATGCGGTGGGTGATATAACTAGTGGGGAATATGCGCTTACGATTAGCAGCGGTGTGGCTGATCTGGTAGTAGGTCAATTCATAGACATAGCTGGGGTCACTGGACCTCAGGTAATATTAGCTATAGATGACCCCACTGTGACAGTCCACCTGGCTGCAGATGCTACGGTGACAGGTGCGGCGGTGACCGAGCATACACCCACATGGAAGACATTCGGTGTGATATCTAGTTAGGTGATAATCAATGGGTAGGACAGCATTTGGTAATAGAGCTGTAGACCTTGATGGCAATATAGTACCAGAATCCCTATTTGATAGGGGTGTGAATGAGGAAGCTGATGTCAAGGAATGGAAGCTACTATTCTGGGACGGTGGACATGATCATACTGGTGCGGCTTCTGGTGCGCTAGTAGATCTCACCCGGAACCTCCTAAGGAATAGTAACTTCGAGTATGATATCAGTAATGGCAGTGGAATGCCAGACTTCTGGTACTCATCCGGATCGATAGATGTAGACATAGTCAATAGCGGATATATAGGATCATATGCTGCCAGATTGGTGGCCAATCCACCTGTATTTCCCAGTGGCACCACATGTCTATATCAGCCGATACCCTCACCATCAGGATACTCTCAGTCTGCACCCCCATCAGGTACCGACTTCCAGGGATTATCATATGGACTAGGTCTATGGGCGTCAGGTAATGGGCAAGTAGCTCTAGGCCATCATGATACAGTAGACCACTGGTGCTCACCATATGACATAGCAGATGAATGGACTTGGTGCACATATAGATACTCAGTAGATAATACTACTACTGGAATGCGCGCATTAGTATGTGTGGATGGGGACATCACTATAGATAATGTCCTCCTAAATCATGGTACCAGATTAATATCCACCAGACCCACCCCAAATGAAGCTGACCTCGACTCCTGGAGGAAGCAGAATAATATATTCAATTGTATGGACTCCGAATACCGTATAGATGAGGGTGACGTGGTAGTGGTAGCTACCGACTCGTATGCTGGGGTAACCCTCCCCAGGTATGCGGGTATGGGCGGTGTACTAGGAGTGGCCATAGCGGGTGCCCCTAGTGGTATATGGATAGCAATATGCAATGGCGGCCCAGCCAAGGTAAATGTACTCGGGCAGGTGTCATTTGGTGACCTGCTCTGCACTGAATATGACCCAGACTATCCTGGGTATGCAATATCATCAGAGCATATAATGACTGCTGTGGGAGATATAGCCAGTCAGGTATATCCATTCGCAATAGCACTGCAGAATAAGGTTACAGATGGCCCAGATCAGATATTAGCATATATCAATCCCCCCGCATCGAAATCTGATACCATTAATAGGATGAAGGCGCTCCATCTAATACCGGTATATCACGGGGCTGTGGAAGGAGCATTGGACACTGATGATGCTGGACTGATAAGGAAGGGCTATGATGGGGCCCATAATTACTATCTATGGAATTATAGTCAGAGGGCCCTTGATCAGATAGTGGATATAGACTTTGATGGGGGAGCATCAATAAGCGGGGAAGCTGACCTGGATATTGATGGTGGTACATATGAAGCTACTGCAATGGATATAAGGTCAGATGAAGTATATCAGGAAGCCCTGCTGGTGGGGGAGATACGGAATAAATATGGCGTCCAGGTAGATAAGATAGGGGTAAAGCTACTAAATAGCTCAGTGTATGAGAATGCATGGGTGGAGGCCGCAGTAGATCCAGGTGAGATGGCTGGCGCATATGGGGTAACCGGACTATATGCTCGCCCAGCTGGCACATTTGCTGCGGGTGGACCCGCACATCCTACCAGGCCACTTGGATTTCCAGCTGATAATGAGCATAGTACTGAATACTGGCCGGCATACGTGGGTAGGATGGGTGATGATGGAGATCACTCAATGGGTGGACTCCCCGTGGGCCCAGTGGATGGGACGGTACCATCTGGGTGGCAGGCTATAGGATTTGATCTGCGCGGTGGATTGATGGAAGGTACTCTCAGTCTATCCACCACTGGCATAGTAAGTATTACTACTGATGGAGTAGTATCTATGACAGGTACTGGCACCTTGGTACCTAGTGGCACCGATTCATATACTAATTCAATAATTACTAGGATGGCAGTACCAGATGATTACATAGGATGGATGGGCACAGGTGTGTATATGTGGAATAAGTGTACTACAGGAGCTTCATTGGAGTATAGAATATATGATGTAAATGATGATCTAGTAGTGGATGGCGGCCCATTGACTAATCTTACCTGGACAAGGACTGAGATAGACATACCTACTGGGGTATTTACGCCCAATGAATTCTTTACAATGTATAATATATTTACCAGTGATGGCGATAATTCCGCTTACTTAGGTGAGACGTCACTCTATTATCATAACTACGCACAATAGTTACTCATACTTACGGGATGATTCCTCTATTACTGATTCAAATGCCTTTACTAATTGTCTATTATGCTTGGAGCACACTAATATACTCCTATTATTCCTCCTACCTAGGATCTTCCCCCCCAGGGACTCCATATTAATACATACTGATGCTACTGCTGGCCTCATCTTAGATACATTTACTCCCCTGCTACTCAGTGCCTGTATAATTGATACACATATATGACAATCCTCTGCATCATCATCCAATATCCTCATTACTGAGCCTCCTAGCTATTACATGGAATACACAGTCCCCTTCCGTCTGATCGAATAGGTGACACTTTGGCCCACATCTATCTGACCTAGGTCCCTTCCCCTCCATAGCATTAATCATTGCCCAGAATGGGCATTTACGGTAAGGGTAGACGGCGTATGTGGCCCCCGCCCTATCATCTGCAGTACTAGTGCCGGGCACCACACTATTGATCTCTGGATCGCTATATAGCGGGGGCGTATTCATACTATTCCTCCTACAGATCTACTATTGCGCCGGATACATCGTCGGTGTCACCCTGATAGTTGAGGCATGTGGCCTTATAGCTACATAGATACTTACATCTTCCATCCCCGGGCCTCACACCGTTATCTAGCCAATCGGTATACGTAGATTTATACATATCACCGCGCTCCATCATATCATCTATATCATCCACTGGGTAGATGGGGCAATAGTCACATGGGGGCATCTGATCATTATTTAGGTACTCACTCATAAGTATATATCTATCATATATACTCACTATATTGAATTCAGTCCTATCACCATTTACTATAGCATAGCCTCCGTCCAGCCTTACCTCATGCTCCATTATGTCCATCTTATCCCTATTCACATAGTAGATTATCGCATATGGTATCTGCTTCATTGCCTCCAGATATATCATTACCTGTAATATGTGCTCTGGCTTAGGATTGGCCTTAGCTCTATTGAATTTGCCATACACTTCCTTCTCAAATGTATATCCGGATGAAGTCTTATATTCTACGCATACTTCATTATTATCTGAATCTTTATATATGGCATCGAGCTTACCGGATACTATTATACCATCACTTATCTCCATCTGGAATCCTACATCGTCAGCTATCCATATACCAGCATTCTTAGCTCTCTCTATCTCTGACTGCTCTATGGCCTTCCCTACATCCATTATCCTTTGGATCCTTGGAGCTATTTCCTTATCTGGGGGGTAACTCTTATTGTCGAAGTACTTCTCCCTGAGGCACTTCCCCACCATAGATCCGTCTGGCATCACACATGATGCTTCACTAGGCCAATGCCTATCATTAGTCCTCTTCCACCTGGGGCGCGGATTAGATATCATATACTCCTCTATAATACTATTGAACATATGTACCTCCCAATGTATAATAATATTAGTATTAGGTGGCACGCCGCCACCATTACGTTATATCTAATTATACATCAGTGGATAGCATTTGTCAACAAATAGCTGTCCGGGAGTGGGGTGATATCTATAAGGGTAGTGACATTCAATATTGATAGACACATAGTAGGATATATAGACGTAATGTGTAGAAGGGAAGGGATCAGTAGAAGTGTTGCCATCAGGAGTATTCTTGGATTGGGGGAGCTGCAGCGTAGTCAGAATATCAATCAGGGTCACCGGGAAGGAGGAGGAGTATCTAAGGATGATAGATCCGGGGATAATGTGTAGCAATTACTTCAGGGGTATAGTCACTAATTTATTACTTGACGATTCCGCACATTACTGATACCATAATTTACATCCATGCATAGCAATGATAATATAATAGGGGGTATCCGATGAAGGGTGTAATATTAGCTGGGGGACTTGGCACAAGGATGGGTATTGTCAGTAGGTCGGTCAATAAGCATATGTGCCTAGTATATAAATACCCAATGATACTGTATGCTGTAGCAGATATGACCAAGTGTGATATTGAGGATGTGCTGATAGTCACATCAGAGCGTACTGCTGGCCAAATGATACTACTGATGGGTAATGGTGAGGACTTCAATGTCAATATTACCTACAAGTATCAGAGGGAGCCACTCGGAATAGCGAATGCTCTGCTCCTGGCTAAGGACTACAGTGGCGGTGCCCCAATATTAGTCACACTGGCTGATAACTTCTGTGATCCACCACCCACCGATATAGTATCCACCTGGGATCGTACTGGGGCCAAGATAATAATCAATCCAGTACCCAATCCTGAGGAATTTGGTGTAGTAGCCACCGACGTAATATATAAAGTATTGGAAGATGGTAGAGTAGCATGGGGTGCACCCAATTCCATACAATCATATACAAGTCCATCCATAGATGAATTCATAGATGAACACCCAATAAATAGAATAATAGAGAAGCCAAATACATACTACGGTAATCTAATGATAGCCGGTATATATATGTATGACTCCGATGTATTCGATATAATAGAGGGCCTGACTCCTTCCCCCAGGGGTGAGTATGAGATCACTGATGTAAATGCTAAGTATCTGGAGATGGGCGCACTTCAATATGGGATATATAATGGAATGTGGATAGATTGCGGTAATCCAGATAAGCTATTGGATGCGAGTATTTATGCTAGGGATCATAGGGCAGAGCCATTCACATGATACTCACTACCATATATACCATAGAGGATGCCCTAGTACTCGGTGGGGGTGTCGGTATAATATTGCTTGTGATACTACTATTAATAGGATTCACCATTAGGAGCTATAGGAAGCGCAATGGACCAAATTACTATAGATGATCTATTACTATATAGCCAGTGCCCTATGAAGCTATTCTTCAAAGCTAATCTGGGTATATCGGGGGATAACGTCACTGTGAAGGGTCAGGTGAATGATGCACTGAGGCAGGCGTGCTACTCATACCTCAATGCCGCCGGGAATACAGCACCAGCTATAGCCGCTAGGAAGCTCAATAGTATGATGGGTGGGGTGATACTACCGTCTAATATTAGGGGAAGTGATAGGAGGAAGGCAGCATATGATAATAGCATAGATATTACCAGGCGGGTATTAGATAGGTTCATGATGGAATTATCTATGATGGAGTATTCCCTGATCGGATCCCCAATGCCATATAATTTGGTAATTAATAATACCCCCTATATGGGATTGATAGATGCGGTGATATCATATAGGGGGAAGCATGATGTGATTACATTCGACTTTAGTACTAATCCCCCATCTGATGAAGTCCTCACATATGGCATCAGGTGCACCATAGCATCACATGCGTATAGGGAATTGTCCAGCCATCCATATAGGATAATACATTATTGGATACCCGGTAATCAATACCTTGAAGTAAATAGGATGGATATGCAGTATAGAGTATTGGATAGGGAGTTGAATGCATTGGCTAGGATGGTGGATGAATGCACAAATAGTAATCTGTGGTATAGGAGTAAGGGATTCTGGTGCAATAGCTGCTACCTGGTAAATCCATGCAATGAGATTAGAATATGATTGGGAGGAATATAATGGACGAATTATTTATAGTGGATGAAGAATCAGGGAGGACATATATAGTTGTGGGGAAGCTCATGTATGAATTGGTGGATGGGAAGAGAGTCCTAGTGCAGGGGGGTAAGCCCAGTGGCAAATCAGATAAGAATATTAGCAATAGACCCAGGGAGTAAGAATCTAGGGTGGGCATATATGCTCGAGGATACCCTTCTACTCACTGGCACCACCAAGTTGTGGGGTAATGATCCAAGGACCTATACTACCATGTGGTACTGGACCCGTATGGCATTGGAGTCAGGCATCAGACTAAGTAATGGATTGGTATTCAAGCCGAATGAATTAGTAGTGGAGAGCTACTTCCCCGGTA
>Ga0307377_10005611_pt1 | contig 13400 bp, 23 predicted proteins | sample TR3MG_FD_202535 | JGI IMG/M metagenome (GOLD analysis project Ga0307377, IMG submission 202535) | Soil microbial communities from Risofladan, Vaasa, Finland - TR-3 | ecosystem: Environmental > Terrestrial > Soil > Coastal area > Acid sulfate soil | place: Finland: Risofladan, Vaasa | collected... | reverse complement strand
CAGTTGCCCCGAATGTGGGAGCAATGCGACCCGTTATAGGGTCACAAGAAAGGCTCACATTTGTAATCACTGTGGCTGTGAGTTTGTCTTAGGAGAACCGACAGAGATTGCCGACGATTCCTTGTTTGGTGAAACGAAAACAACAAGGCTCCCGAAAACAGTGCGCGGGAAAGAAATCGACGACGCTATCAACAAAGCTGCGAAGACCAAAGTGATTTATAGCAAGGACGACGCGGAAAGGTTAGGCTTTGCCGAAGGGCAAGGCGAGCAAGAAAAGGAAGGACAGTAGAATGAAGGAAATACTGGTAGTAACTGACGGGTATGGACACGAAATACTAGTGCTAGAGCTAGATGACTATGACTTGAATCGCGGCGAGTCACAGTTTGCAGTCATTGATAGGATTAGGGAAGCTCTAGGGCTTATCCCCAAAGTCGCCGATATTCCGTTTGAGGACGTTTTCACGTTGCCGTTGTCAACTCCTGCGATCGAAGCAGACCAGCCTAGCTTGACCGACATTTGGGTTGAAAGTCTTGACGAGATACATAGCTCACGTTCTGGACTAGAACCGCGCGACGCGCTTGTGATAGTCTACGATGTGGCCGATTAGAAAGGTGGTGAGGCGTTATGAAATGGGCGTGAAGTCAGTATTTGAAAGGGGACGTATGGGAGACACTTTCCGAGAACTAACAAAGGATTTGGACACGTGCCTAGAGGAAAGGCAAGGCTGTGAGGACTGTCCGCTAGCAGCGAGGGTATTGCCCACAGATATGAGTATCCTTGCGAGGCCCGCAACAGTCTGCGGTATACTGTTAGACATAGGTTTGTATTTGCTAGACAAGAAAGGAAAGAAAGTTGACAACAAATGACGGATACACTGAGAGAACCGCCGAATTCTTTACATTCGACGAAGTAGGCCAAGAGCTCGAAGGGGTCTTGCTAGCCATCGACGACGTTATCATTGAAGGTCGGTCGGTGAAGCGTTTCACTGTCAAGACTGCCAAAAGTACCGTGGCTTTCCTCGGCGGTGTGCAGCTAGAAACGATGATACGCGAAGATGATGTGCTTAGCTCTATCAAGCTAGAGTACACTGGCAAGGTGACTAGCAAAGGCGGGCGTGAAGTCAAACAGTTCCGTTACTGGGTTAAGTAGGGCAAAGACGACGATATGATGACAGACTCGAAATGGATTTACCTCGGAGACGGAGAATCGGTAACTTGCACTATTGCGGTTGCCGAACCAAAAACCGAAGTCAATCACTGGGTCAAAGGACAGGCCAAAGCTTGCATCGGCGCGGGTTGCCCGTTCTGCAAGGTCAACATGAACGCAAACACCCGCCACCTTATCGACGTCAATGTTGATGGCGAGAGGAAGGTCTTGACGCTGCCGGATGGCACTTATCAGGTACTAAGGCAAGAGGTGTTGGAAGGTAAGCCCATGCTCGGAAAAACCATAACAGTCGAAGCACACGGGCCAAAATCATCAAGACGCTACTCTGTGGCTCTGAAACAACCAATAGTGACTGACATTGCGATGGGTGAAAACCGAACTGTCAAGGACTTGAAAAGCATCATCTTGACGTTGCGAGAGATAGCCGAAGAGCTAGAGTCAATACATTTCACCACAGACAATCCTACTTAATCTCCCTCCTGCTGCGGGGTCGCGTTATCTGCACGACGCGGCCCCGCTTACCACAAACAGACAAAAGAAAGGCGGAATCATGGAATGACACACGCTCTGAGAACAGTCATTGAAAGCGTAGACAAAACTCATCCCCGTCTAGGAAGCCTTATAGCCTTTGGTTTGATTTGCGTCAAGTCAAAAAAGTGTCTGTTAGTTATCGGCCCCCCTGGGTGTGGCAAGAGCATAGCCTTGCAAGCCATAGCCAAGCGGTATCCTGACGGGATTCGCGCGGACTCTATCACACGGGCAAGCCTAGCCCGAAGACAAGAGGACTTTCGCAACTTTCAAAGTCTTGTCATCATCGACGATATGGGCGGAATTGACAGCGTGTACAATCGACACGCGACGATTTCGACGTTCGCAAAGTTGTGCTATGACCATTTCGTGTTCAAGTATAGCGCGGACACGAAGATCGAAATTGACGAGTTCTATGGTTCGGCAATTCTGAATTGCCAGCCGCCCATAATGACGCAACTTATGTTAGCCGATGATTGGGAGTCGCTGTCACAAGACAAGACTGTCCGATATTACCACCTATTCCGGCCAACGACTATAACATATACCGTTCCACAGTTTGAAATAGATGATAGCCAAGACATAACAAAGGTAGAGCTGGTCAAGCCCGACGACGGCTACTTTGAACTGCTAATGGATTTAGGATACTCGCAATGGAGCGACGCGCGATGTGAGGAGCACATAGGCGGCTTCTTACGCTCTTGTGCTGCATGGGATGGCCGGACGGTTACGGACAGTAGTGACTATGACTTGTTGCTCGAATTGATGCCCTCTGTGTCAATTGAGCGTTACCTTGCTACAAAATATGAGTTGGACGCTGATAGACATTTCAACTCGAATCTCTTAGCCATCATCATCGAATTGGCAAGCTGGCAAGGGCTTACGGTCAAGCGGATTTGCAGGGATTACAAATGCGACCCCGCGACAGTAGTTCGGGTTATCGAGGGCTTGAGAGACTACTTTGTCATCGGTCTAGAGTCAAAGGACAGCATTACAATTATGCCAAAGGCAAAAGCGATACTCGACGAATTGGGAATCAGCATAGCAGCAAAGGAAGGTGAGTAAATGCCATTGCTAGACTATCTTAACGCGGCAGAAAAGGCAAAGGGAATCAGACACCAAATCGCAGTCAATGACCTGAGACAATACATCTATGCAAGGGAACCTGATTACATCATCGCTGAAATGCGTAAGATAGAGAACATCCCCGTTCTAAAATATATGCAGGAAGCGGGGTTGCGAAAGGGTCTTTTTAGTGCTTACCTAGAACATCTAGGCAAGCTAGGGAGGAAAGTAGAATGACAACAAGACGGGTTTTCAAACCCCACGATTCACCTTCAAAAAAGTGTGTAGGGTGTGGCCTTCACTTTTTTGAGGAACAACTGTCAAAGCGTAAGTTGTGTTATCAGTGTGCTAAGAAGCGAATGATTGCGAACTTTGAGCGTATGTGGAGCTCAGGAGAAAGGTCAAGATAGCCATGCCACAAACAAGAGTACCAACAGCAAAGGCGCGTTGCCCAATTCACAAAAAGTTTAGTCAACGGGTAGTGGGTGTTACTACGGCGGGTGTTGTCTTTCGCTGCACACCAAAAGGCGACCTAGATTGCACAGCACACTTGTTTGTAGTGCCAATGGAGAAAGAAGGGAAAAGGCAGAAATGCTAATACGATTCAACTTGCCAAGAAACAGACGGATAACCTTCACGTGGGCTAAAATCGAAGATCAAGTCGGCTTCAATTCCCGCGTTTCCGATGGCTTGCACTGTCTTGTGTGGGACTTCGACGACATAGACCGCAACACACTATTGTCAACTTTGCGATTCCAACAGGTTACATACTCGCTGCCGGAAATCCAAATCTACAAATCTAGAAAAGACGTAGACAATTATCACGCGGTTTGTTTCAAGTTGCTACCGTGGGAGAAGGTAGTTTCGATAGTCGCCGCGACCCCTTTTGTTGATTGGGGCTTCGTTAAGTGGGGCGTTATGCGCGGGTACTTTACGTTGCGTATGAGTCCTAGAAACGACTCTATCCCGTTCTTGTATGCCAAGCTGCCAAGCGATACCCCGTCTGATTGCGGATGGCGTGATTTGACTAGCTTTGCATTTTATGAAACGGTAGAAAAGAAGTGAGTAGACGCGGACAGCTAGGCGACACAGACCCCGCCGAATTCGATACCTGGCTAGAGCACTTGTTGCAAGAGGATATGGGAGATGACAAATTGTCCTTAGAAAGTATGGGCAAAATGGACGCTATGCGAGGATTCCTTGATGATAGGTCTTTACTATCCGGTACGGCGGACTCGCGTGAAGCCGCAACACAAGGGCTGTGGCAAGCGGTAGAAAAGCGGTTTGCGTGGGGTGAAGCCGGCGTCCGCCCGTTCTTGATGAAAGCACAAACGGGCGGGCAATTACGGTTTGGAATTCAAGGTATGAGCGGGAGTTTCGGATTAAAGCGAGCAAAGCAAATTTGGGAAGATCGTAAGGGCTTAAAATTCCCGTTCTAGGCAGGTTAGTATACAGAAAGGAGGTGATATAAAATGAAACACCCAAATAAAGGCGAAGTTGTGATAAGGCCGCTTTCAACGCGAGCACAAATAGGCGGACAGTCACGGTTTAGAATCAAGGGGATGCGCGGAATCTTCGGCGCGGAAAAAGCTAGAGAAATTTGGGAATCCCGCACAGACAAGGAATTCCCCGTCTAGTCTGACTAGCCAAAGCATAGGCATTTCACAGAGATATAATATATGTGTGAAATGCCTATGCTCTATTTTGTATCCGTTATTCTTTTGTGCCTAAATCCCCTGAGACGCTCTAGGACGCGATTCTAAGCGTTTCAACTCCTGACCTGACCTCTAGTATGGATTTGCCCCCACAACCCTACCTAGCCTCGGAATAGGCGGCGCTCTATTCATTCTGGACGGGCGGCGAGAGTAGTAACCTATACTCACCTTCCGCTACCGCTAGCTCGCCAAGTATGGGAGCGATGTCATCATCGGAAAGCCCTCTTGCTCGCATATCGGCAACCTTAGCTGTTAGCGTCTTGACTTTGTTTGCTGCCGCTAGTAATTCCGGCGTGGGCATGCTGTTGCTTTGTCCGGTTGCCCGACGGTATGCCTGAGTTTGCGCCTTGAATTCCTGATAAGTTGACGGGCTTCTTTCCTCTGTCGGTGTTACCAGTGACAGTATAAAGTCACTTTCCGACGGGTCGTAACCGATAGACAGAAGTATGTCAATGGCTTCACGCTCTGTGACTAGGCCCATCTTATACGCCTTGCTTACATCGGCTTTGGTCAAGCTTCTGTCCGGCTCATCCTGATAGCCCGTAATACCCGCCATGTACAGGTCAATTAGGAAACGCGCGTCTTGCGGCGTGTACCTTAGTTCAACAAGCCTAGCCAACGCATCGGACTCGCTTATAAGCTCTGCCTTCAAAGCCGCCTTGATGTCTGACTTCGATAGCTCTCTAGCTTCTTTTGTCTTGTCCTCTTGTGTGCTAGGGACATTGACTTCCAATTTGTACTCGGACTCAAACCGATCATAGCCCATTTCAGAGATTAGCTCTACGGCCTCGGCCCTTGACAGTATGCCTTGCCGAACACCTTTATAAAGGTCGGTCAAAGTCAAGTCCTTCTCAGCTTGCACACGTTCGGGTTGTGCAGTCTGAATCTTGGTTTGAATCATTTCGACAGCGCGATCTTCTGACATTCCCAACGCTATCAGTTCGGAGTACACGTCGTCAAGCTGAATCCAGCCATTCTTATACCGCGCTAGCAAGTCTGGAAAGGCCACATACACCTTTGTCCAGAGTATATAATCCTCCAAGTCTTGGCCGTGATAGCCTTGTGCCTGATAGATTTGACGCAACCGCCCGTCGTCGATAGTTCGCATATCCCAAAACCGCCTAACGTCAACACGGGTTGGGATGGCATAGGACGTTTGAATCAGCATATCCCGCCAATACGGGGGAACCTCGACAAGTCGAAACCAGTCGTATACGTCCGACTCTTCGATTAGCCCACGGCGTAACATCTCGACAATAGACCCAAAAGACGGATGTTCCCAATGTGCGCGCCAAAAGTTGCGGGCTTGTTCCTCGTCAACTCCGGCCTTGAAAAAGTCCTTCAAGTCCAGACCCCCAAACTCATCATCAAGCCCGTATTTCTGCACCATAAGAGGCTCATAGACCTCACGCGCCGACCAGCTAACTAGGTCTTGCGGGCTAGGGTGAAACATCGACGCTTCAAAGGCTATTTCAGCATCTTGCTCTGTATAGCCAAGTTGCACCATTCTAGCCGTGTAGTCGGCGACCTCGACAATACCGCGACGACGCGCCACCACAAGAGCGGACACGTCCAGCAAGGAACGAACAAGCGACCTAAATGCGTCGATTCGCTCATTTGTCCAGCCCTGATCTCTCAAATCTGACTCTATCAGGTCTTTCAATGTTGCGTCGCGTTGTTCGGCCATAACCGCCATACTAGGGTCAAGTCGGCTTGAATTTGCAGCCCGTCTCATCTCATATTCTAGCAGCAATAGAAACGGCCCAATGGTGGAGCTAACAATTCCACCGGACGCTATCCCGCCCGCCGCCGTTGCAAAGGCGGCGACGATTGGCCCCGTTGGTTCTTCAAGTTCGCCTAGCAGCCCGTCCAGTTCGGGGGGCATCTTGCCAGACGCGCGTGCTCTGTCAAGTATGGGCTTCAAGAGGGGTGCGGCGGCTTTCTCCATAACGTCCAGAATGACTTCTACACCACCACCGATAGAGAAGCTGATAAAACTCTTCAAGCGTTCTCCGGCCCACTCTCGCATTGAATCAACCCATGACGCGATCTTGCCCCCTAGTCCGCCTGTTGGCAAAGGCGGTTTGTCCGGCGTTTCCGAGTAAATGAATGGCATTAAAACACCCTTTCTAGCACTTTGATCGACAACTCAATGACCCATGTTGACGTATTGATAACTAGCCGCTCGATGGCCCCCTTCACATGGTCATCAAATTCCTCTGATAGCCAAGCCCAAATAGACCCCGCGGGGTCAGTAAAGAAAGCACTCACCACGTCCCACTTAGACACCAAAAGGAAGGTCAAGCCCAACGGCGTAATGTAGACAAGCCATGTTAGGATACTCCACGCGGCCCCTACTAGCCAAGAGAGAGCACTAAACCCAGACGTTACTAGCCACACAAGGGCAGTCCACGCGACCCCTGCTAGCCAAGAGAGAGCATTGAATCCTGCCGTTGCTAGCCACACAAGGGCATTAAATCCTGCCGTTGCTAGCCAAACGAGAGCATCCCATAGGCCAGTGAGAATCCAAACGAGAGCATCCCATAGGCCAGTGAATAGCCAAACAAGGGTACTCCATAGGCTAGTGAATAGCCACTTGACGTTATTCCACCATACGGACAATAGCCATTTCGCTGGCCCGATTAAAGTAGTAAAGAACTCGGACACATCGGCCCATAGCGACGTAAAGAACGATTTGACCTTGCCATACAAACCGCCAAAGAACTCCACTACCATATGATAGAGTCCAGCAAAAAATGATTCAAGGTTAATCTCCGATAGCCACAACCCGAACCAAATTATGCCACTACGGATAGACTGGAATAACTGGGCTAGCCAACCTAGCGACCCGCAAATTGGGTCTTTTATAAAACCTGGAACCCACCACGACCCCCAAATCACGTCCCGAACGTCAAGGACAACGGTAGTTACATCACCAAATAGCCAAGCGATGTTGTTGATAATTGTCCACATTTGGCTAGCCCTTTCTACCCCACAGACATTTCACACATATATTATATCTCTGTGAAATGTCTGTGCTATAACAACCCAATCTCTTCCAACTTTGCGGCCTCGGCCTGGACTGCCTGTTGTGCGGCCTCTTTTGAGTACCGCGTTACGGGCATTTCAACAAACCCCACAAACCCGCTTGCCGTTGTGAAGTCTATTTTGTAGCCCTGGACGGGCGTTCCCGATGTGTCAAGAATGATTTGCCTCTTGACGCTGACTATCGTGTACGGTTTTGTAGTCATCTATTCTCCTTCCTTATCGGCCTTGACAGCTTTGTAGCCCCTGGCAAAACACCAACCGGCAGCCATCCCCAACATACTCTTGACCTCGCCATTGAACCCACACGCTATCAACACAGTGCAACAAATGATAAGCACTATCGCCGCTAGCACGTCAGCGTTTGGCCCCGTTGTTGTTTCCTTGATTTGCTTCATGTTTAGTTCCGCCTTTCGTAGATTCGCCATTGACCGCCCACGTCTTCTGTGATTGCGATAGCAGCTTCGTAATACGCATACGTGCTGCCTAGCACATTATCGACATAAGCTTTGTTGTAATCGGCCCCACGCAACATCACGCCGTTAACCCCTTGATTATAGGCACTCACCCCCTTTCGCCAGTCGTTGCCAAACGCGGCAATGCACGACCTTAAATACCGGATACCAACATAAAGGTTAGTTTGAATATCAAGTAACTGTGAAGGCGTGTAGCCTTTTCCGGCGTGGTCAACATGTATCTGCATAAGCCCGAAGCTGTGCGGGAATAACCCATCATCGCGGGGTTGCCAAAACGGGTCGTTTGGGAATCTGTCTTTTGTGTCAACATCGTAATCACCCATCGCGCCCCACTTCCAAGCGGACTCGAATTTGATTACACCCATCACCAAGAACGGGCTAACCTGGCTTGTCTGGCATTGACTGACAAGCGAAGTGTAGACCAACGGCGGCATACTAATTTGAATCATGGAATCCTCGCTTTCGCTTGCTAACGCACCGTCAAGGACACCGAATAGCGGCATTATGGCTAGGCCAACAGCCAAGCCGGCAAACAACACCGGAGAACAAATACTCCTTAACTTCATACTCATTTGCTTTGACCCCTCTCATTAAGCTGGCTCATTTTGGGTTATTATAGCGTCATCAACAAGAGACTTTATGTTGGACGCGGCAGCACCCCACGTATAAAATGTTACTATGCCATGCACTTGTAAGGCCGACACTGTTTTTTGGTAAGAGTACGCACTAAGATCGTATGTAAGATTGCCCACTAGAAAGCGTACGTATTTGGAAGTTTCAGGGTCAATGACTAACTTGGCACTGTGGAATAGGGCAGAGCTTGAATAAAGAAAGACGCTACTGGCAAACGATTGCCATGCACCGTCACTGTCTTTATAAGACAAGGTTGCTGCCGCAACATCATACCGAACCTGGGCATTGTGCACGTAGCTGCCATCGTATATCTGTATTTGTAAGTCAATGTAGGTGTGGCTTGCCGACTTCGTAAAGGACATTTCAAACCCGATAGCTTTGAGTGATGACGGACTAAAATAGTGCACTATTGCAGAATTCAAGAAACCAGCACTTCCGGTTGTCACTTCGGCGCAAACGCTACCAGTGCGCGCATTGTTGATATAAGGTTTTAGGTCTGCCCCCGTTCCGGCACTATTTTGCACCCACTTGCCAACCCCTTGATCGAAACTGTCCAAAAAGAGCACTTGTCCACGGCGTTCGTATGTATCAACAGACCCTAGCCTTGCCGCCAATTCAGCCGCGCCCATAAAGTTAGCATTTCCAAACGTGTCTTCGGGGTCTGTCAACACGGCCAGCAAACGGCCCTGATCGTCCACTGTTATCGTTTTCAGAGTAGAGTCATACTGTCCTTTGAGCACACCGATGATATTGCCATCACCGTCAACAGCGACAGTACGCAACGTCGCGCCATCAAGTCCCTTCATAACAGAAGACAGATACCCGTCAGGGTCAACATCCATGTAGTTACCAGATTCGCCGCGTGGAACCATAATCAACTGCCCGTCACCGTCCACGGCAAGGTTATGTAGATCGACGCCATCGCTGCCATAGGCAAGAGCGATCATGTTGCCATCGGGGTCAACAGCAATGATAACTGGCTCACCCGCAAACTGGCCCATCATAATGGCCCGCCCTAGTTCAATGTCACTTGTTGCGGGCAGCAAATATCTGTACTTAATCCACGAATCAAGTCCATGTGCCATTATTCCGTCAACTCCTCTAGTATGGCATTGACGTCCTCTTGCACTTCGGCGATGGCAACCCCTAGAGTACGTCGCAAAAGAGAACACCCGACCTGGATTTTGTGATCGTAAGTGTCATCTTCGTTGTACCCTTCAATTTCTAGCTCGAGAGGCGGGGTTGTGATTAGGTATTCGTCGTCCCACTTTGGCCCGTCTTCGTTACGGATAAACCAGCCATCACCGCCCGTCGGAAAGGCGACAGAACCATGATGTAAAATCCTGACCCCGACCAAGCCCGCACAATCTGGTATAAAGAATATATCAACGTGCCCGACCATACCATAGGACACTTTGAACCTGTCCTTGATTGGGCTTTCCTGGCTAGTGTTCGCTGGAATTGTGATAGTGTGTTGAAAGTACACTGAGTTTCTAGTCCCTTTCTGGCCCGACTATGGAGCGTTCATTTTATAGCCCAAAAGCGTAAGGCGGGCATCATCTCCCGCCGTGGCATCTCTCATGTGCATCTGTATTGAAGACCCTGCATCAATGACAATAAAACATGAGTACCCATAATAGGCCGTAGACACAACAGTCGTCCACCCTTCGATTGTAAAGTATGAAGTGGATTTTTGGTATTCTAACGCAACGCTACCAGGAACAGTGCCTATGTATTGCCAGCTAATTTGAGTTACGACCCACACCTGGCCGGCAGGGACAACATTGCTTGCTAAGCGTTCATCGCCGCCGCTCAAACTTGACTCAAATTTGTACTCACGGAGAACGTCGGCCATACCAAAGAGCTTGTCGTTATCCTTTGACTGGACAGTTAGCGTTGCTGGCAGTTTGACCTCGACAGGTATGTTTCCGTCGGTATCAACTGGTATCAAATACGGGACACCACTTTTGTCATATGCCAGTAAAGAAAACGGCCCTTTTGCCATAGTCATAATAACTAGGACTCCCGCCCGCGCAACAAGCGATATTGCACTAATATGCCCGTAACACTAGTGCCCACGTCAACATAGATTCCTTGCTCGCACCTAACAGGCGGGGTCAAGGGTAGTGACTTAACAGTGGTAACAGCACATGGTAAGTCGATAATCTTTTTCCCATTGGTATCTAGGCCATCGTAGACAGCGCTATTTGTCGTTGCTGCAGAAGGGACGACAGTAATCCTGCTAATCTCACATTTGCCTCTTGCGACGATTTTGTCAGCAGTCACATAATCAAAAGTCCAACCCTCACCTGAATTTTGCATTTCATACTTCCTTTTCTTTTACTTACATTACATAACTTACATTACATAACGACTACATACTCTACACTACCTAGTCACTGGGGGGTTAGAAAACCCTGGCCGATTCCCAACCCCCCAAACCCTGAGAGACGTATGCGATCACGACTAGGCGACGCTAGTTTCGCCTGATCGTTTGCAACACCACGGCAGCACTACCACTAGACCCGCCAGTGTACGCTTTCAAGCGTAACCTGAGACTGCCCATGCCAGTTGGGTTTAACCAACTTTCGGGCGTGTCTTCAAGCCCAAACGGGAAGTTGAAGCAATGGTTCGGACACCAACCCTTCACGTTAGCCATGAACGGCATTGAGCTAGCCGATACGACAGTAAACACACCGCCACGTTGCCACGAATTGACATAGTAGGCTACATCTGACCCGCCAACATTCGTAATGTTAATCAGGCCATAGTAGTCAGTTGGTGTGCAATATGACGCTACGCCACTACCGTCGGCAGCCCCTTGCAGCGTTTCCTCGACGCAAAGGTCGATTCCCTTCCGCAACTGGTGGTACTTCTCCAGGTCAACGTCAAACAGTACACGCTTGTCGTTGTCGATTCCCAGACGGGCTTCGGAAAGCTGATACCACGGCTCATACCCTGCGTAGTAACCTTGAACCAACATTCGCCGGATAACCTCGTCAGTAGGAAGCTCTACGTTTTCGTAACTGCCCGAACTACCTGGAGTATAGTTGATGTGCTCCCTTGCACTTAGGAAGCCACTAGGCATTTGCCTAGCATCTTCCATTACGTCGGCCCACACCTCTAGGCTGTTAGCTGTTACGCCAGTGTCAGAAACAGCCTCATTGTACGTAACCCGAAGTTGCGGTGCTTTGTACCGCTTCGGGTCAAGAGCGAATTCAGGGTCGTTGAGGAACCGCCCAAAGTCAAGTCCATATACTGACCTTTGGGAATTACCAGAGTACGCCTGACCGTGATTCATGGTTCCCACTTTGCGGTCGTAAATGTTCAACGCTTGGCACTGACCCCCATCCAGGCTAAACAGAACATCACTACCATCGACTAGCTCGATTTTAGTAATATCCTTGTGGGCGTAACTGTCCATTGCGTTCTTGCTCTTAGTCACAATCCATTGCAGAGTCAACCTGCTAATCAGGTCAACTTCCTTGATGTCAATGACTTCGGTTCCACTGGCCCCCAAATCCTTAGCTGCCAGAATGTCAGCAGTTCGATATAGGGTCATACGTTATCACCCCCTAAAGCTTTCCGGCTTGACGTTTGGCAGCCTCGACGACGGGAACCAACCTATTATTAATGTTGGCCCGATAGTCGGTAGTCCTTGCCGGAGCGCGTTCTGCGGCCATGTTCATCGCGTCTAGCACTGGCCCGAAGTTAGCTTGATACTTGCCCAAGCTCCCACGGATACGCTCGGCAATTATCGGCCCGCCCTTTGTGGCCGCGGCGTTCTGCCAATCAGCGTTGCTAACTCTCTGGACACCCGCTTGCCGCCGCTTCTGAGCGATAGCCTTCTGCATGGCCGAACTGAAATTCTGCTCGGCTTGCTCGCTGCCAGCCTTTGACTGCCAGTCTGCCCCCTTCACCCCATCTGTATAACGCTGTGGAATGTTGGCAAGAGACTGTTCAAGGTTGGCACTTGCTGTCTGGACTGTCTTTCTCACTTTACTTGTCCTTTCCTTTCTCAAATTCGACTAACTAAACCGTCAACTCTTGTCCCTCTACTGTTAGCTATTCCATGTCATCACCCCCTATAAAAACCACTAACGAACACAGGCATTTCACAGATATATTATATATGTGTGAAATGTCTCTACTGTTCTTCAAGCCCTTGACCGCCTTCCTTGAAACCCATCTTGCCTAGCTCCTCTTCGTCGGTTGCGTCAAGGATACGTCGATACTCGATAAACTCAATGTTAACGATTGCCCCCGTTGTCAGCTCTACGATCTTTTGCTCACCGACCTTGTGGCCGACGTTGTTATCGTAGAATTCTTCATAGACATTGACTGCGACCCCCTTCAAGGTAAGCATAGGCCGGATAAACTCCCCTAAGAATCCGTGGTAATCGCGTCGGACTACCCTAACCAACTGGCCCATGTGAGCAAGATAATGCTTTGTGTCATCATCAAGCCACGACACAACGGCCCGCCATAGTTTGACTTCGGACTGTAAGTCGGCTTTCGACATTCTGTCAGCATCGCCCCATTGTCCAAGTAACAAGGCCCCTAGTGTCTCTTGTGCGGTCTGTGTGTCACCCATTTACGGACTCCTCTCTGGACTATATACGGACTAACATTGTACAGTCCGTTGTACATCCGTTGTACATCCATTGTGCAAGTCGTTGTACATCCGTTGTACATCCCTGGCCTAGCTTTGTCAAGTCCCCCCCTAGTCACGAAAAGCGAGCTTTTGCACATCATAAGCCGACTTTTGCA
>Ga0307377_10005609_pt1 | contig 13402 bp, 2 predicted proteins | sample TR3MG_FD_202535 | JGI IMG/M metagenome (GOLD analysis project Ga0307377, IMG submission 202535) | Soil microbial communities from Risofladan, Vaasa, Finland - TR-3 | ecosystem: Environmental > Terrestrial > Soil > Coastal area > Acid sulfate soil | place: Finland: Risofladan, Vaasa | collected... | reverse complement strand
TCAACGGGTTTTTTCTCCTTACCAACAAGCTGGGTGAATATTTTTAGGTTATCAATATCACCTAGCTCCTGGGCCTGGAGGGTTGCACCCATGCCGCCACGTTCAAACCAGTTCATCATGTCTTTGGCCATAGGCTTGTCGTTCTTGAAAACGTCCCATAATTCCTTAATAGCCTGGGGTACCCACCTAAAGGCGGCTGGGTTTCCAATAAAAACAGCTTCAGCGTCACCAGAAAGGTTTCTGGCATTATATTTCACCCAGCGCATCGGCGCAATTAGTTGGTATATTTTCCAATAGCGAAGTGCCCTACCAACGGTTGCATCTAAAAAACCATCCTTAATTTTAGTAAGGTTCTCCAGGGTCATTTTAACTTCGTTCTTGACCACGAATTCACGGAAACGACTGCCCTTTACCAAAACCTGCTGTAATTCGTGTTCGCTGATATCGTACTTTTCAAGCTCCTTACCAAAAAGTCTTTCGGCCACCCGCGCCGGTACCGCATGAGCCATGTAAAAGACGTTTCCCTCGCGGGGTTGGTAAATACCGTAACCCTCCGGGATCAGGTCTCGCCAGGTGACAAACTTATCACCCAGGTTTGCCTTGATGTACTTCCTTTTTTCGGCCATGCCCTTAAACACTGTGGCGGCGGCTCCTGCGGCCTTGTGATCCCGGAGTTTTACGAGGTAGGCTAAAAGCCTCACAACATCCTTCATTAAGTCTTCGTCTGCCGGTCCCGGTTTAAAGTTTTCCTCTTGATCTTTCTTTCGGGCCTTTTCCATTTCGTAGTGTTCGGCCATGGCTTCTATGATGTCAGTAAATTCTCCGTTGGGTCCATGGGGGAGCTCACCCTCTGCGGCCATCTTAAAAAGCTTATCAAACCCTATTGCCTGTTTGCGGTTCAATAGCCTCCTATAGATAGCCCTTGCGGTCACATCATTATTCTTATCCATTAACTGTTCAATGATGGCCGCGATCTCAATAGGTACCTTGCTTTGATCGGTGGGTACTTCGTTCTCCATTTCCTGCTCATAGTCATTGATGGCTTTCCAAAATTCATCCAGCATCGCCTTGTCGTTTATCTCAATAGCCTCGACCTTTAGTTTATCAACAATGTTGTACTCCTGGTTGACTAACTGAATGACTTTGGCAACTTCGATATCATAAGCCATTTGGGAGAGGACTTCATATTCAGCCTGTAAATAGTTGGAATTAATATTTTCCGTACTACCCTCCCTACCCTTTAAATAGCTGCTGTTTACCGGCGATCTTAATTTGTTCCCTGTGCCTTTAGGTGAGACCATGCCTTTTAACTCGGCATACTTCAAAACTTGGTGCCGGTAATAGTCCTCGCGGGTAAAAGCCTTTTCCACGTTAACGCCAATAGCTTTCATGGTATCCGTGTAGGTATTGATGATCCCGCGCCAAACCTTCTTGCGCAGTTTGATCGCATTTTCGATCTCGGGTATGTCCTTTATGGCCTCATTGATGTTTTCCCAGTCTGTTTCAAGGATCTCCTGGGTGTATTCAAAGGGTAATTCATGCCCGAGTTTTAACTCTTCCATCAAGTCAGCCAAAAGGACATACCACTCAAAATGGTTATATTGGATCTTATCCAACTTCACGGTTATGCCATGAAGCATTTTCAGAACCTTATAACCCTGAACATCTTTTTGCTTGGCCAGGGCTAGAAGTGCATAACGTAATTTGGCGAATTCGCCTGTTTTGGGGAGGTGTTCATACTCCCTCGTTAGCTTATTCCAGAATGTAGTACGAAGGTTTTTCATTTTGGTGATCAGGCTATCGCCCCGGACACCGTATGAATTATCATAATGTTTTTGAACTGTTTCACTGGAGGACTTGAATTTCTTTTTGCCTTCGTTTTCTTTTTTGGTGTACCTGGGCGGCTTACCGACGAGTTGAACGCTCATCCCCATGGGCATACCGCCTTCCGGGGTCCCTTCGTCTACTTCTTTGCCGGTTGCGTCCATTGCAGTTTCAAGGGTTTCACGTTGTTTCTTCTCTCCTGTCTTAATTGTCTCAAATTCACCCTCGACAACCTCATCGGGCTTATCAATGCCAAGGGCAGTGTTAAGCTCTTTTTGCTTGGCTAAAGCCTGGTTTAACTTTTCTGCGGAGGCAAAAGGTTTCTTTATTTCTACTTCAAGATCAGCAAGATCCTTTTCCAATTCTGCTATACTTCTTTTTAAACTCTTAATTTCTTCTTCCGGGTAATTGCGGATAGCATATTCCATACTGCTTAACACTGGTCTAGTAGCATATTCCATTTGGCTTTTCCCAATTACATAAACCGTTGGCTCGCTATCTGTGTAGGTTGCTTGTATTCCTAAAGTGAAACCGGCAAAGTTGCCTATCTTAAAAATATCATCGCCCACATCTTGCCTGTTACCAGTAAACTTTTGGGCTATTTCCTTTAGTGTTTCCTGTGCCTTTTCCCGATCGGTATACGTTGTTTGTTTTCTACTATTGCCAAGGGCTATTTTAAATTTGTCTTTAGAAACATCCTGCCTAGCATTAATGTCTTCTTCCCTTCTGCGAATAGCTTCCTCTTTGGACACAATGTTTTTAGGTATTCCAGCTATGCTATACCTCATCTCACGCTTTTGAGATAAATACTTACCCTCCAACATTTGGTATTTACCCACATCGGAGTCCACAACGATCTTTTCCATGTATAGGGGGTTGCCAGTTGCTAGGGCTTTAGTCATAGCATAGGAAGCAATAAACTCGTCGATGTTTTCCATAGTTCTAGCTTTCATGTCGCCCCTCATAACTTGGGCAATAAACCGGGCCTTTGCTTCTAGGGTTTGCCACATAAAAACATCGAAGCTCATTTCTGTTACATACCGGTAAATAGTAACCTCTTTATTTTCGTTTCCCTGGCGTATTATACGCCCTTCCCGCTGTTCAATATCCCGAGGTCTCCAGGGTGCATCGAGGTGATGGAGGGCAATTAATTTTTTCTGTGCATTCATACCAGCCCCCATCTTTTCAGTGGAGCCGATCAACACCCGGATCTGTCCTTTGTTAACCTTATCGAATAAAGCCAGTTTTTTAGCATCGGTTTTAGCATCGTGCATAAATACTATTTCATTAACCGGTATACCGGCTTTTATGAGGCGCTTTTTAATGTCCTGATAAATGACTACGTTTTCAGAATCTTCGGCGGTATCCTCTGCCGGTGTATCCTCGTCAACTTCTTTTATCTTATCCGAGGCACCTTTTGGAGTGGATAGATCACAGAATACTAGTTGGGCGCTTTTCTTGTCCTTGGTTTCCTTCCATATCTCAAAAACCTTTTCGATCATGAGACTTACTTTATTATTTGGATCAGCAGGAAGAGAAGGATCAATTAAGCGCATATCCAAGGCGGCTTTACGACCGACTCCGGTAACCTTGAGCATGTTGTCATCTTTAGGATTGACACTGCCACTCCTTATTGCTTCTGCTCTTTCTACTAAGGTTTCAACAAAAGCTTTTAGATGTTCCGAGATTTTTGCGGTTACTATAATGGGTTTGTCGCCTTTAAGTTTTGGTGTCGGCAAATTAAGATCGTCGGCTAATTGCACATCGGTAAACCTACGGAACATTTGAAGCAGTTCCGGGACGTTTACGAACCTAGAAAAACGGGTGTTCATACGGAAACCAGAACCATCCGGGGACATTTCAACACCCGTTACGGCTTCACCAAAGCTTGCCGCCCACGCATCGAAGTGTGCAAGGCCACGGGTTTTTAATTCGTCCATCCCAAGATACCGTTGCATCGTATACATTTCGGCCACTGTGTTGGCTATCGGTGTGCCGGTTGCAAAGACCACACCGCGCCCATTATTCGCCCTGGTAAGATACTGGGTTTTCATATACATATCCAGGGCGCGGTTTGCCTCGCTATTGGGTAGACCGGCTACCCGGTTCATCTTTGTAGTGTAACCTAAATTTTTAAAGTTATCGGCCTCATCTACAAAGATATGGTCTATGCCTAATTCCTCAAAAGGCGTGACAATATCTTTCTTAGAAGCCTCTATATCTTTAATTAATTCCCCTTGTAGCCGTAGCTTCGCCTTTTCAAGATCCTTAACCAGCCGGTTTTGTTTGGCCTCTCCCTTTTCAGCTTTCATCTCAAGGATGGCCTCTTCAAGTTCATTCAGCCTTTCTTGAATAAAGGCATTTTTATTCTCGGCAGACATAGGGATCTTTTCAAAGGTTGGATAGGTAACAATAACCCCATCCCAGTCACCAGTAGCAATTCGGTTAAACAAAATTTTTCGCTTACTAGCGTTTATGTTTTTTCTGGTCTCAAAGGCTAGATCGGACTCTTTAACTCTCTCGCCGCCCACTTTGACAAATGCCCGGTGTGCCTTGGTGCCCGGTAGGTCTTTACTAGAGATCACTAGGAGGCTAGCACCTGGGTAAATAACTCTAAAGTCCTTTACGAATTGCCTTAATAGGTTAGGGGGCACAACATACATCGGCTTCTTGGCAATACCCAACCGGCGCAATTCCATCCCTGCGGCTTGCATGGTCCATGTTTTCCCAGATCCTACGCAGTGGGCAAGGAGGGTATTGCCGCCCTGGATAATGCGCCATATACCATTTTTCTGGTGTTTTCTCAAAGCAATGGGTTTACCCTGTTGGTCCCGTATGGTCATTCCGGGCAAGTCAAGGTGACTTCCGTCGTAGGTACGCAAAACAATGTTATTATACTGATCGTTATAGAAACGACTTAGGCGATCAGCACGTTCTTTATCTTTCCATAACCATTCTTGAAAGTGTTTCTTAATGTTATTAAGCTGCTCTCTGGCAACCAGGGTTTCCCTTGTATTAACTACTCTTTTGCCATCATCTAAAGTATTATAAATGGTCGGGGTTCTTTGGTTTAAAGCTTCTTCTACTAGATCGGTACCATAACGATAATCTGTACCCCAGGTTTTAGTATTGGCGACACTTTCCTTAGTGCTTCTATTGTTTTTCGCCCACTCTATTGCCCAAGATCCTAATAGGGTTGAGTGTGTTACTTCTAAAACATCGTAATATCCTTCATATTTAAGGATCTCACTCTGAACGAATTCCTTGATATCTCCTGTTGGTATCCAAGGTGCCCCAAGTTTTGCATCAATTTCCTCTGGTTTTAAGTCCTCTGGTTGAATTGTTTTTAGAGCTTCTACGTTATCGTTAAATGCCGGTTCGGTTCTGGCGGCTTCTTCTGCCCAAGCAAGTTTCTCTCGGACATTTCCAGATAGATATTCTTCCTTTGTCTCCCAGGTATTACTGTGCGGGTTAAGGTAGATCAAGCCCTTTAGATCAGATAAAATTTGATCCTTTGTCTTATTGCTTACCTGGGCCATACGATCCAGGTCTACCTGGCCTAACTCATTAAGGGATACGATCAATGCTTCTTTGGCGTTATCTACCTTATCGATCCTTTTAACCGGGTCAATGGTTCTAATGGTAAAAATAGCGGCTTTTTTTACCATATCGGGGTTATCCGGGTCAATGTTTTCTAGGGCATAAAGCAATTCAGCATCGGGGTCGTCTTTAATTGCTGCTGCGTTGTAAGGTTTAGTAATTGGGCCATGTTTTTTAACAAAAACATCATAAACCCTGTTTAATTCAGAACGAAGGGTTTTTAGTTCCTCATCGGTTGCTTTGGGATCTGCTTGCTTATGCAATAGTCCCCTGGCGGCATCCCGAACCTTAATAAGACCCTTTACTATATCGGGTCTTGACTCTACAGACACTAAATTACCTTCAACCTTCCGATATACCTTGCCGTCCTTAACAAGAAAAGCCCCCTCCTTAACATCACTGGGGGCAGGTATTAACTCTACCTTTGGTTGCACCTTGATCTTGGCCTCTATATAAACGCTACTTGGCAACTTATCAAGTGCTTCTCCTAGTGCTTCTCCAATATCCCGGCCATCAGACTCCAGCCCTGCACGACCGGGCCACATCGGATCGTCAATTATTTTTCCTAGCATCATATCAGGGTTTCGTGCGAAATACTCATTTATCTTAAATGGCCTACCGTATTTGTCCTTTTCCTCGGTATGTTCAATTTTGGTCCAGGACTCACCTTTCGGAGACGTTCCCGGCAGGAGTTTTTGCAGGATAATTAGATCGGTCGTGACCTGTGTATTGGCACTCCCTTTAAAGGCTGTGTTGGGTAATTTTACAGCACCGAGAAGATCAGACTTCATAGAAAGCATCTCCCGGAGGGTTGCTGCGTCCCTGTCGGAGTGCAATGTGCCAGATCCGGTAATAAAAACGATGAGGCCACCGGGTCTAACTTTATCAATGGCTTTTGCAAAAAAGTAATTGTGTATCTGGTATTTGTACTTGTCATACCGGGGATCGGGTACGCTGAAATTGCCAAAGGGAACATTGGAAATGGCAAGATCAAAAAAATTATCTGGGAAATTAACATTTTGGAAACCTTCTATGCGGACATCGGCCTTTTGGAAAAGCTGTTTTGCTATGCGTCCGGTTAAAACATCAAGTTCGACACCGGTAAGTCTACTATTTGCCATAATTTCAGGGGGCATAAAACCAAAGAACCGGCCATTACCCAAAGCCGGGTCTAGGATACGTCCACTCTTAAAACCCAACCGTTGCACATAGTTCCAAATTTCCCTTAGAACAGGGATAGCAGTATAATGAGCGTTTAAAGTTGATCGTTTCGCAGACTCCCATTCTTCTTCTATAAGAAGTTCTTTTAGGGCAGTCATTTCTTTGTACCACTCGTCGCCATCGCCTAAACGCTCATTAAGTGCCGGGGAAATACCGCCCCAGCCAACATATTTAGCTAATACGGCTTGCTCATCCGGGATTGCAAGCCTACCCTCGGCCTCAATCTCCTTCAAGAGTTTTAATGCGGCCACGTTGTTCTTATACTTAGTTTTTATTCCACCAGCATCAACCTGATCGTTGTCGGTAAAAAGATAATTTTCTCCGGGGACAAGTCGGGTGTCACCCTTTATACTGCCCCTGGTTCCGGTGGTAGAAATAATTTCTCCCTCACCAGTTCCCAAGCTGTCTGATTGATCCATTTGTGATGTCCCGCCACTGCTAGTATGTCGTCCGTCTGTGGCGGCGGGCTTTGTTTCAATAGCTGTTGTCTGATCCGTAATTCCTCGCCCATGGTCTCCGCTATCGTATTGTCCAGTGTTTCTTTTAGTTGCCCCTGTCTCCACAGTTCCTTGTACATCTTCGGTAGGAATTCCTTCCAGTGGTCCCGCACTTCCCTCTGAAGTCGTTCCGCTGTCGGGGTGTCTAGTAGTTCTTCCTTCGTCAATTCCTCCACCTTGAGCCACCTCCTTTCCAGTGGGTTCTTGATCTAATTTTACACTTTCTGGAGGCTTATTAATACCCTCTTTCCCTTTTAAGGGAGGCAACTTCTCCAAAATAGGGCTTATTTCGCTAAACTTGGCCAGTGCCTTCTCCTCCTGGGGTTGGGTTTTTGTCTCTGTTTTATCGATCCACTCATTAACCCTTTTATCAATGGCCTCATCTAGTTCTTTTAAAGTTGCCCGAAGTTTATCAAACCTATCATGAAACTCTGACGTTATCTTTGCATGGGCCGCGAATTCCCTTAACCGGCCTGTTGTTATGGCCTTAGAAACAAAAAGTTCTCTTAGATCCTGGTCCCCTATTGCCTTGTTAATGCTTATGTCAATTCTCTTACCGCCAAGACTGCGATCATAGAGGTCTTTGGCTATCTTTTGGGCTATCATAACATCTGGGATGAGGTTGTAGCCTCTCCACTCTACAGACTTATCCTTTATATCGCCCCTGTAAACCTCTACTCCAGCTTGCTTTGAAAGTTCTTCGTCGGAATAAGATAACAACCTAAAGAATTTGGCGTAGTCTTCTGGTAAATAAATTTTACCATCAACATATTGACGAAAGCCATTAAAAAACAGAAGGTCTTTAATAAGCCGGTTGGGGTTTTCAGGAAATTTAATAGTTACGGCATCTTGTTTTTCTGTAAAGCCAACGGTTGCCTTTTCGGTGCCTAGTGCCCCAATAAGTTCCTTGATAAATAATTTTTCATCAAACCGTGGGGCATCATTAATACTACCCTTTACCTTGTCGTCATGCTGGATATTGGGCTTTTCCCTGGTTATGCGATCAAGGTTTTTATTTGGGATCTGGTGCGTGTGACTATCTGTTTCAAGGGTAACACCAAATTCATCAACCTTTGTAATTTTTCCGGGCCGGTTGCCAAGGTAAACTTCATCACCAACCTTGAAGTCATGGACCGGGGGTTTCTCTTCCTGGGCCTGGGTAGGCTTTTGTTCTGCGTCCTTAACCCCTGCCTTATGAAAAATATCTTCAAGGAAAGGCGGGAAATTGTGATCGCCTGTATCGGGTTGGTCAAAAGCACTCAGAGCTTCACCATTTAAGCCCTTATTGTAGAAAAACTCAAAGAATTTCCGGTAGGCTTTGGTGTATTCATTATCGGGTTTATCCAGATCAGCGTTCACATATTCGTTTGTGCCCCACTTCTTATAGGCCGCATTACCAGTCCTGCCGTATTTGGGTTGCTTTGTTTCTGCGGCAGGTTTCTTTTCCTCCTGGGCCTGGGTCTCCACCTTGCGGACGGCCTTAATGCCAACAAAGGGAACAATATTCCCGTTTGGAAGCTCAACCTCCACGCCACCCTTACCTATTTTGGTAACCTTGCCGCGCTTAACACTACCCTCTTTACCCCATTCAACCATGTCACCGGCCTTGATCCCGGTGTCTGGAAAGTAAGGCTTAGTGCTGTCTGGTTCTTTGGCCGCTCCTTCTTCTATTGGGGCTTCCGAGGTTTTTTTTGTTTGATTGGTCTGGGCAACCTCTTTGCCTGATATTTTTATAGTTCCGAGGCTTGTGCCAAAATGTTTAGCGGCAGGGCTACCCTCTTCAAAATAACCGGCTCCGCTTCCTTGATCCCTTACGCTGCCAACCTGAATATCCCCCGGCCATTTACCGGTAGTCACAAGGTCGTTGATACCCTGCCTCAGAATATTTTCCGCTTCTTTACGAGATACCCCTGATCGTTGGGCAAGTCTATCTGCCATATCACCGGCTAAAACTTCTTGCCACTGATCTTCTGGCACTCCGCGCTTACCATATACATCTTTGGCTGTTTCCCGGTAAAGATCGCGAATTACATTCTCAATATCAGTAGTGATACCAGCCTTTACAGGTGGCTCCACTGAAGTTGATTGACCCTGGACCCGGGGCTGTTGTTCCTGTGCCGATACTGGAGGGGTCTCCTGTGTCTGTTGTACGACCGGCTGGACGGTAGTTTCGTTTACTGGTGCTTGCTCTTGCACCTGTTGGGTCTGGGCTAAAGTCCGGTAGGTTTGAGGGGCAAAAGTACCGGCAAGCTGTGCCTCTCCGCGTTGTGAGGCCATATCATCTATGGTATCAAGTTTAAGTTTTCTAACATCACTTTGGGCCTGTTGGTTTAAGCGTTCTTCAAGGCTCGGGACCGGCTGGATCTCAACTTTAAGACCAGGCATAAAGCCCTCGGTCTGTTGGGGTTCCGTGGAGGTTTCGCCTGGTTGTGCCAGTCGTTCATTAATACGCTGGGCAGCTTCCCGGCCTGTTAATTCTTCGACCGGCCTTTCGTACCATGGGGTCCATTTTGGCAGGGGTTCCTGTCCGGTTGCAGTCCGGATCACATTTAACCCTTCCCGGCCACCAGGGACAAGGATATCCGCTAATTCTGGTTGCGTGTCTCTAAATTTTGACGCAAAAGTAATTCTTGCGTTGGCGTTGTCCTGATCCAGGGATCTAACGATAAACTCATTAGTTGGGTTGTCGGTGCCATAACCTTTTTGGTAAATACCTGTGTTTATGCCATAGGCATCACCAACTTCCCGGTACCCTTTAAGCCTTAACCATCCTTTAGTCATGGCGGGTTCGGCGGCTTTTAGTACGCCACCTAGAAGCGCATCACCGAGGGAGAAATAGAAGGCATCTTCCAGGGCTGCTTTGGGAATATCAGAAATATCTTGACCTTCGGCCACTCCGCGCATGGTCCCATAACCCGCACCACCAATAGCACCGCGAATTCCCCGTTCTACAATTCCTTCTGCGCCTCTTTCAACGGCGTTACCCAACCATTGAGGGGTTTTCCCTGCGATCCACTCAACACCTTTTTCAATTCCAGGGGCAAGCTTACCGGCAACTTGGGCGGCTCCAGACATAACGCGGGGGTCAAGCATTAGTTGTTCTGCACCCTGCATGGCCATATTACCAGCACTACCAGGGATCACAAAGCCCGCGCCGGTGCCTAGAAAGTTAGCTACATTATCCAACCAGCCGTAACCGGTCGTTGGCCTTGCAAGATCCTGAGTACCGGGTAAAAGGGCAGACTCCACCATAGCCCGCTTTGCTACATCACCGAAGTTCCCGATCCCTGGCTGTGCGCCCTCCTGGGGCATTAAGTCTAATTTGCGAAGTTGCTCTTCTCTGTAACCCGGTGCGTTTTGTGCCTCTTGCGTCCGCGCTGTGTCCGCACTTGCCCGTTGATATAGATCCCTAAAGAAATTAAAGACCGGCTGCAAGGGGGTACTAACGTCCTCTGCTGCCGGTATTGTTGCCGGTTCAGTTGCATCCGGGAGTGAAAGGGGCTCCGGGGGTTGCCCGGAGGAAGTAAGTTGTGAAGGTTGTAGAAATTCCAAAGATATTTTGGGGCCACTACCACTGGAAACATTTCCAGTATCTTCTTGTGGCGGCGTATTAACTCTGGTGTTTTGGTTCCTCCGAGCGTCTATATTTACCCATACCTGATCAGCTATGGCCGAAGCTCGATCCCTTGTCGTTATGTACCCGGAAACATCGGGTATTTTTTGGAGGGCTTGTTGTCGCCCCTGTTCTCTTGCCTGTTGCATCATCTCTAACAATGAGGCCATAAAAGGTCACATCCTCTTAAAGCATTTCAACGTGCCAGGGTTCATTTGCTAGTCGTTTATTTAGTCCATATTGGCTTAAAATATCATTGCCTAAATTTTGTATCCAACTATCGTTTATATCGGCGGCTAGGCCGGTCTCATGTCTACTATTACCCGGTAGGGCTACCCACTGCCTTGTTACTTCGTCAGGTTCGCCAGGGTGATCTGCCTTTCGCTGGTCCCAAATTGCCTGTTGTTCCTCCCTTGAACGTCGCCCGGAAGAGATATTAATTTTTTGACCATAGTCCATAGCAAGGTTGCTTAAACGACCAAGAAAATCACTCGCTACATTCGTTGCCCCTGTTAACCACCCAGCCCCCACCCCGTTATTGTTGGTGGAGGCTACTGAGGGTTTTGTCCGCTTAGTTTTTGAATATCCTCCGGTGTTAATTGGCCACTCTTATCTGCGCCATAACTGGTTATAAACTTGGGCTTTAGACCTGCGCCTAAACGTAGTTCGTCACCCATCTTGTAAATATCTAAAGGAGTAAAGCCTTCGTCTGCAAGTGTCCGGGGTATTTCTTGGAGGTATTCCCTTTCAATTTGAGATATTTTTTGTTCTGCGGCTTCCTGGGTGGGTCCATTTGGACCACTGGCCTTCCAAAACCCATCCACATCAGCTTGTGCCCGTTGCAATAGGGCGCTATAGGTCTTAGTTTTAAGCTGCGTAGTGCTGCCTTCTTTATTAGCCCTGATCGTATCTGCTGCTGCTCTTATCCCTTGGATCGTCTCATCGGCTGAATTGTGTCGGGCTATTTCCTGTTGTTGTATAGCATCAACCGTAGGGGTACCCTCGGGGTAAGGTATTTGTACCGGGTTTTGCGCCCGGTACTGGTCAATGCCGCCCACAAGATCCTTTAGGTTATCCAACCAACCCTTTCGAGGGGCTTCATTGCTAAAGTTAACCGTTGCCAATTAAGCCACCCCCAACAATGTATTAGCTATACTGGGCGGCATATACCAATAATTATCAACCATTTGACCACCCATAGTTTTCATCGCATTTGCGGAATATCTTTTTCCACCAATAATAACCTCGTCTGTTGAGGGGTCGTAACTTACGCTGCCGCTCTTATTCTGAGAGTCGGCATATGTCCGCAAGGGGACCATACCACCGGTTAAAGCATTATTATTACTTGTCGTATTAAAAAAGCTACTACCTGGCACTTGACCAATGACTTTAGTCCAGTCTATCGGCAACTGTGCCTTTTCCTGTGCGGTCTGTGTGTAGTAAGGCAAAATAGTTGACGCGAAAGTTTTATTATATTGGTCGTTCTGAGTTGCTAAATTTGCAAGACCTTGAGTAGCATTAAGCATTTGCTGCCAGTCGCCAGTTTGTACAGAATGAGTAAGGTTTGTCAGGTCTGCTAAACGGCTTGACTGTAGTTTACCTAGTTGAGTATCCAAAGCCGATCCTTGATCGGAGGCTTGTTTCTGTACCAAGGTTAATTGGTTTGCTATACCGGCCAACGCCGCCGCTTTTTCCTGTTGAGACTTTGTTTGCTGTTCTAAAATTGGAGCTTGTTGTTTATTCCTTAACCATTCCACCGCCCCCGCACTGCCACCACCTCTGGATATAGCGGACTCCAAGGCTAACTTACTTTGATCAGCCAAAAGTCTTTGGGCAGAAGTATCAATACTGGAATACGCTGCATTGGTACTTGCGCTTTGATCGTTAAGTGCCTGTATAACGCTTTCAAGTCCTTTTTGTAAGGCTTGTTTTTGCGGATCAATTTGTAACTCTGCCCAAGTCTTTGCCTGGGCCTGTAGGTCTGTGTCACCGGGAGCCGTATAGCTGGGATGGTTAGCTATAAGGTCTTTTAACGCTTGTTCATAAGGGGCATAATTATTCGATCCAAAGATATTACTAAACGATCCTAGCATCTGTCCCATTTGGGCTGTCTGTTGTTGTTTTAGTTGCTCCTGTCTTTGTATTTCCGCTTGTCGGGCAGCTTCTTGCTGTTGTTGTAATAATTGCTGTTGTAATAAAAGTTGTGAATTACCACTAACATAACCGGATGCTACTGGTACGTTTGCGTTGATATTACCCGACGCTACCGGTGTACTCGGGGATCTATCAGACATTCTACTTTCAGTTGCACTTCCACTATCGCCACCAGATCCCCAACCGGCTTGTGATCTCGCGGCTTCTGCGGCGGCATGTGCGGCATTCATTCTAGCCGTATTGCCACTAGTATATGCTGCTTTCCATGCACTTTGCGCGGCTCTAATTGCTCCGGTAGGATCATATCCCATTTATACCACCCCTTTCTTTTTAAGATCACTTTTTAACGGTAGAAATGGACGTTGCACCTGAACTTAAAGACGGTAGAACTTTTGTCCCTATACGCTTCCTGGCCTACTCCCTTGGTGTCGATGAGAGCGGTATCTCGTGGGACGAAAAAACACAGCAGGTAACAATAGAAATTCCTATAGAA
>Ga0307377_10005604_pt1 | contig 13407 bp, 14 predicted proteins | sample TR3MG_FD_202535 | JGI IMG/M metagenome (GOLD analysis project Ga0307377, IMG submission 202535) | Soil microbial communities from Risofladan, Vaasa, Finland - TR-3 | ecosystem: Environmental > Terrestrial > Soil > Coastal area > Acid sulfate soil | place: Finland: Risofladan, Vaasa | collected... | reverse complement strand
AATCGCTGGGCGCAGGCGCGGGTGATTTCGTCGAGTCCGCCGGCTGCGCCGATCCCCAAAAAGGGATCGCCTCCATAATCATCGCCGACAGCTTGACCGCGTCGTCGGCGCGCAGGTCGTGGATCTGGGCGATCGTGATCTCGGGGTGATGCTCGCGCAGGCAGATGAGCGCGGCATAGGCCCGGCCCGCCATCGTGTCGATGTGGTTGGTGCCGATGAGGGGGCCGATGGTCTTCTCGAACTCGATCAGGTCCGTCACGCGCGGGGAGGACCAGGTGAGGGTTCGGCCCATCATCTCGATGGTGCCTTCCGCCATGGTGTGCCTTTCTGGAGGGTCCACCCCTCCGTAGGGGTACGTCGTAGGGGCACGGCATGCCATGCCCCTACGTGATGCCGAGGCAGCCGGGTGCACCCTGGAGCTCGAGATCCCACAGGACGTCATCGCCGCCCGCCTGGAAGGGCATGGTCATGCCGCCGACGACCGCGAGATCGGTGAAGGTCAAGGTCACCGTGGTGACGCCATCGGTGTAGACGATGTCCACATCGACGTCCCGCGCGGGATCATCGGCGAGGATGTCATACGCGAGATATGTCCCGAGAGAGACGCGCAGCGACACCTCTTCCGTCCCGAGGCTGAATCCGCCGGGGAACCGGGCTTCGGTAGGCGTTTTCGCGTCGAGGTTGGCGTTGACGCGGACGTTGTTGTTGATGACGGCCTCGAAGGAGCGGCAGTCATAGGGATTATCGCCGATGGTGACGGCGCCGTGATACCAGTCGAGGAGGGTGCCGACGGCGGGCTCCTCGGCGCCGGCGGTGCCCTTGGTGACCATGAGCGCGGCGATATCGAAGCGGGCGCGGAGAGCATCCTCGGGAGATCCCGAGAGGCTGAGGGAACGGATCAGCGCGTTCTCGAGCAGCCAGTCGTGGGCATCGGTGCCGACGTGGGCCATGATGGCGGTGAGTGCGCCGGCGGGATAGGAGGCGCGGAGGGCATACTGGATCAGCGGCTTGGTGGCGGAGGTGACGAGCACCTCGGGGGCGACGGCGGGGAGGATGACGCCGGCCGACCACGCGGCCTGGGCGCCGATGCCGAGGCGGCGGGAGTCGGGGGAGGCGATGGGCATGGAGCCGCCGACGACGAGGCCGCCGGAGTTGTAGCTGGGCTCGGCGAGCTGCTCATCCCACTTGAATGCTTGGACGAAGCCGGTCTCGGCCATCAGGAATCTCCTCGGTTGCGGGATTTGCTGAGCGATGCTTCGATGCAGGCGCCGCCGAAGAGGCGGTTGGCGCCGCTGAGGGTCGGGGTGAAGTCGGCGCGGTCCACGGCGAGCTTCGCCGTGCCCGAGACGACCTCGGATTCGAGCACCTTGACGATGAGATCGACGTAGGTATCGACGGAACGGGAGAGCGTCTGCGGGTTCGGGGCGCTGAGGAGGATGTAGACGAGGATGGAGTTGCCGCGCTTGCCGCCGCCGCCGAGGCCGGCCTCCTGGTCGAGATCGGGGATGTCCACGGCGATCGTTGGGGTCTGGGTGGTGGGCGTGAAGTCGGGATCGCCGTAGAGGTACTGCCGCGGATGATCGAGGCTCTGCGCGGTGAGCAGCGCGGGGAGGTGTGACTCGAGCTCGGCGAGGATGAGGTCGATGAGGGTTGGGGTGGAGGTGGCCATTACTCACGCCCCTCCTGCCGGAGATGATCGGCGAGGAAGCGCATCCAGCGGTGGCGCTGATTGCGGGAGAGGTTGACGGGCTTGCGGGCGGGCATCCCGCGCGTGGTGCCGGTCTGGTGGAGTGCGCCGAGATCCCAGCGGCGGCCCTTGCCGACGATGATGGAGCCGCCGACCTCGAGGCGGAGGGGATCGACCTTGCGGATGGATCCGGCGCCGCCGGTGAGGGATGTCTCGAGCTTGCCCGACGCGGTGAGGATCCTCGCGCCGGGATACTTCCGCGCCTTCCACTCGGCATAGGCGGCGGACAGGGGAGCCCAGCGCGGGTTGCCTTCACCGCCGCCCTCGCTGCCGAACTGGCGCGCCTCGGTCTCCTCGAAATCATCGGCGATCTTCTCGAAGGCGGGGGAGAGATCCGATGTGGCCCGGATGCGGCCCTGGATGGCGCGGTCGAGCTGCATCTGGCCGAGGACGGAGACGGTGAAGGAGACGCGGGCGTTGGTGGTGGCGCCGGCGGTCATCAGAACTTGTCCTCCATAGAGAAGGTGGGCTCCATCTCCACGTCCTGGAGAGGATCCTCTACGATCGTGCGCATCGTCATCGCCGGGGCGCCGGGGTTGAGGGAGGAGACGGCGCCGGTCTCGCCGGCGTCGGAGAGGGTGGCGTCGCCGCTGGCGAGCTTGTCGAGCAGCTTCTCGGCGCGGGTCCAGTCCTCGGGGATGGCGGCGTCGCCGGAGCGGCCGGTGAAGCAGACGCCCCAGACGCGGATAGCGACGAGGCGGGCGGCGATCGGGGTGATGACGGCGAGGGAACCGGCGCCGGTGATGGGGGTGGAGTAGATGCCGGCGAGGCGGGCATCGATCTCGGCATCGACATCCGCGAGGAAGTCCGTCGCCTGGGTGGCGGTGGGGATGGGGGACGTGGCGTCGTGATCCCAGATGGTGGTTGGGATAAGTGCTTGGACGTCATCGAGGGTGCAGTATGCCATGTCGCTTTCACTCGTGTGCCCGGGCAGAGGGCGCCGGGGAGGAACCCTCCGCCCGAGCGGGAGGTCTAGCCTTCCACTTCACACCGCAGCGCGGGCTCGTTGAGGATGCGGTCGAAGCGCTCCGCACCGATCTCGGCCTCGTTCACAATGACGGGCATGGTCGCGGTGAAATGGAGGCCGGCGCGATTGAATCGGGCGCGGCGGGAGCGGACGCTCATCGTCCGGCCGGCGGCCTTGGCCGCCTTCGCCGCCGGTTTCGTCGGTCTGACTTTTCTCGTGCGACCCGCCATGATGCTCTCTCCTCGATCAGGTTGGGAGGGGGCGGGGGTCCGCCCCCTCCTCCCTCATTCAATTATGCGATCGGCGGATTGGGAATCCGCCCTACCATCAGGCCTGGAGCAGGCAGCGGTAGGTGATGACGAGCACGATCTCGCCTTCGATGAAGGCGGTCGTACTCGCGGCGACGACGGAGAGGGTGTCGGTCGCGGCGAAGGCGTTGGCGCCGGAGACGGCGGAGCCGGCGACGACCTTGCCGAGGGTATCGAGCCCGGCGGTGGTGAGGGCGACGGCGCCCCCGGTGACGGGCGTGGCGCCGATCTCCAGGTGGAGGGTCGAGAGCTTGGACGCGGTCGAGGCGACCACCTTGGCGTAGGCGTTGACGGAGATGATCTCTCCGACGAAATCCAATGGGAGGTCGGTGACGATGTCGCCGTCGGCGATGGTGGGGAGGTTGATGGGGACGGCGATCATCCCGTAGGCGTAGCTCGCCCCGTCGGGGACGTTCTGTGCGAGCTTGAGCTGGACGCGGACGAGAGCCGAGGAGATGATCTCGACGACCGTCCCGACGAACACCTTGTGGGAGGATGATCCGGCGACGACGACGGTGCCGTCGTAGCCGGCATAGACGGGGATGCCCAGATCGGTCTGCGCGGCGGTCGCCTTGGTGAACACGGCGGAGCCGGGCATCTCGACGCGGACGCGCTTGCCGCCCTGGGAGTGGCCGGTGAGGGTGTTGTCGATCTCCTCGAGGGCGACGCCGACGAAGACGCTGCCGGAGTCATCGCCCATGGGGGTGGCATAGCCGGAGGTGTTGATGCAGACGCCGACCCCCCGGTAGATGTGGACGCTGTCCTCCACCAGGATGGAGAGGATGCGGCCCTCTTTGATCATCGGATCGCGGTTTGCGGCGACATCTGCCATTCGGGTTTCCCTTCCCGCGCCCGGTGCTCAGATGTGAGGGCCGGCGCGGCTGGTTTCTCGGGGCCAGGCCCCGGGTGAGAGGGGGGCGGGGTGGCCCGCCCCCCGGGGAGTCGCTTACGCCTTCTGCAGCTTGATGATGTATCTCCAATCGCCCGGGGCGACGGTGTAGTTCCCCTGGGTGGAGAACCAGGCGCGGCCGCTCTTCTGAGCGTGCTCGGAGTCCGGGCCGAGCGTCTTGAGCGCGCTCGGCTCGTTCTGGTACTGGGCGATGAACGGCTTGACGGGGCCCTCGGTGTAGAGGACGTAGAAGTCGGAGGCGACGGTCAGCTCGGGGAGCGCCATCGGGCGGATGCGGCCCCGCCACCCGTTGCTCGTGCCGGAGATGGTCTGTGCGCTGGCGAGGGTGTTGAAAAGCTCGAGCACGGCGGGTCGGACGAGCACGTCGTAGACCGCGTTGGGGCGGCTGCCGATGCGCATATATTGGCCGCGATCGTCCTTGTAGCCGTTGAAGGCGGCGATCGCAGCGCCGAGCGAGAGGACGATGTCGGCGGCGTCGTCGTCATCGTAGCCGGTCGTGAGGAAGTTGCTCTGCGCGCCGGAGCTTCCCTCGCTGTGATCCGTGTCACAGATGTACTGACCGTCGTAGCAGTACGTGGTCTCTGCGGCGGCGATCAGGGCGGCGAGCAGCTCATCCGGATGCTGCTTGGCGAAGGCGCCCATCTGCTGGATCCGCATGGCGTACTGGCCGAGCTTGTCGGCCTGGAGCTCGCTCGTTGGGATTTCCAGGGTGGCCTCCCAGTCGCGGACGGTGACGGGGAACTCGGCGAGCGTGTTGAGGACCGCTCCCTGGATCTCGTCGAGCCATTCACGCATGCGGGGCGGCGCGCCGAGGGCGCGGTAGTCGATCGTGCGCTGGTTCGAGACCACGCGATTCGCGAAGTCGGTGGTGAGGGCCGGGGTCATCTCGTAGCCGGCGACGAAAAACCCTTCAATCAAGATCATGGTCTCTTGATACGAGAGGCTGGGCATTTCGACGCTGGCGGTGAGGGGGGCGATGCGCTCGACGGCGGTGCGGGCGAAGGGGATGTTGAGGGCGCCTCCGGGGCCGCGGTTGGCGGCGGCGTAGGCGTAGGCGGGGTCGAGCCCGAGGCGCCGGGCGGTGGCGACCAGCGCGGGGCTGATGCCCTCGCTTCCAACCTGGGCGGAGGTCCCGCCGAGCTCGCCCTGGGGGACCATGCCCGAGGTCATCGCATCGATGGTGGCGATGACGTGGGCCTCGCGGGCGGTGGCGTCGGCGATCTGCATGGCGGTCTCCGCGAGGCGCTTGGCGTGGGCCTCGGCGAGCTGCGCCTTTCCCTGCTTCACGGCGGCGAAGCGGGTGGTGAGGTCGGCGAGGTCCTTCTCGCGGGCCGCCTTGAGGGCATCGGCCTCGAGCACGGCCGCCCTGGCGGCGGCGGCGTCGCGCTCGGCGCGGAGCGATTCGACGGTCTCCCCGGCCGGAGCCGCCGGCGGCGCAGCGGGCGGATCAGTCTGCGGCACTGGTTCAGGCATGTTCGTCCCTCCATGAGGTAGTGTGGTGCGCGATCCGGCTGCGCCGTGGGGGTCCGTCGGGTCGGGAGCGGCCGCGGTGTAGATAAGGCATCCATCCGCCTGCCGCGAGGCCACTGCCGCGAGTTCCGTGAAGAAGGGCTTGTTGGTGAGGGCGAATCCCTCGAGCACCCAGGGGATCTTCTCCCCGGTGACGTGGTCCTGATAGGGCATGATGGCGGTGTCGTACCACGCGGGCGACCCGTAGCGGAACAGCTTTTTCTCGACCAGGTCGTCGCCGAGGGTGGTCCATTCGATGCGCCCCCAGAGGCCATCGGCTTCGGCGCGCAATTGCTTGATCCAGCCGGGGGCGGGGCCGGAGAGGTGATTCTGGTCGAGGGCGATATCGATGCCGGGGATCCCCGCGTCGAAGTTGGCGACGAAGGCGGCGATGTTCTCGGCGGTGATCTCGTAGATCTCGATGCCCCAGAACTGCCAGGGCGCTTTCCACTGACCGATCGGCATGATGTGGAGCCAGACGCCGCCGCCCTCTTCCGCGGTGGCGGGGCGAGCGGCGGACAGGGGCATGAGGAACTGGATCCCCTGGTTCGGGTGCGTGAACGGCGGTGTCTCGGGCATCTACTCGTCCCCCATAATACGAAGAAGACCCATCGCGCGAGCGAAAGGTCTTCTGTCCGTCTCGCCTCCGGGGCCCGCTTCCATCTGGTGGAGCCCCGGCTGGCGCCTCTACGTATTCAGTTGGATGGTGGCGGGGCTGCCTCGCACTTCACTTCACTGCACAGCGCTTCAGACCAAATCAGTACAGCGCGCCACTCGGGAAGAGAATACCACGTCCGGTGGTGAGTGTCAACACATCATGTGGCGTGGAGATGTCAAGTATGCAGGCTGAAGCCCGCGGTGCCCGGTCAGGTTACGCCGCTCCCATTCTGTAGCGTACAATCCCCCGCAGGACTCAGACTGCCACCCCCAGGCCTGCGAGGGTCTTGTCGATGAGGCGAAGCTGCTCTGGATCCGTTGTCGCCTTTCGGATGAGCCCGAGCAGTCTGATGGCGTTCTCGAGCGCCCCATACTCTATCTGATCTGCATTCGGCGCGTCAGGCATCATGCCATAGAGATAGCCAGCGACATCCTGGGCCGTCATGGCCGCGATTTGATCCACCTGTAGATCGCCGTGATGCCGCATGCTCTGCGCGATGACTTCTGTAAGATTCCTCGCGATGCTCATCTCTTCACTCCTTCGGGCTGATTATAGCATCCGGACCGGGTCTAGTGGGGGAGGACATATTCAGGGATCCGCCAATCGAGGCGCACCCGACGTTTGCCCTCCTCGTCCACGACAACCCGGGCGACGAAATCGCGCCCCTCGGGCTGGGCGAGGATCCGCAGCGGCCGGTACTTCTGCCGATCGATCATGAAGTGGCCGTGCTTCTCGATGAGGTCCTGGCTCGGCCGCTCGTAGTCCGGCTCGAGCGGCTTATCGTCAGGGCCCACCTCGTCCCTGCCGACGGCGGCGACGTTGCGGCGGCAGTTGATGTGGGCGGGATTCTGCACCTCGTCGAAGTCGGGATGAGTGCGGTCGATGATCATCCCGTCCATCTCGATGCAGAGCTCGCAGCTCGCATCGTCGAGCGCCTCGATGATCTCGAACATGGGAAACTCGGCCTCGGGGAGGGCGTCCACGCGGCCGATGTTCTCGAGCTGCTGGAGCAGCACCGTCGCCGTCATCCGCAGCTCTTCGTTCATGAGGTCAAGGGGTGCGGGCACCGGGCGAGGCCTTTCCGGCGGGCATGGGAATGCCCGCCCTACAGTTCAGAAAGGGCACTGCCACCTCCCGGACGCGGCGCAGAAAGTCGGGGTCGGAGCTGCGGCGGAGGCGGATCTCGTCGGTCATGGCGCGGCGGAGCCGGCGGAGGTGGGCGCCCTTCGCGTTCGCCGGATCGACGATCGCCCGGTGGGCGGTTCCCCGGTTGATTCCGGTCACGCCCTCGAGCTGACGGAGGGTCAGCCCGGATTGCCGCCTGAGTCCTGTCAACGGAGTGCTCTGCTTCATCGTGTGCATCGCCTTTCCGGGGCGTTCGGTGCGTTCCGCTACCATGACACCTGCCGAAACGTCCCAGGGCATCCTCGTGCGTTATTCCGGGGCCTCGATTTCGACCTCGGCGAGGGCGTCGTTGATGAGATCGACGAGCTCGTTGCCGGCCGCGCTCAGGTCGTCCCGGATATCGAGGTTCGCCCGCTGCCGGGCCTGCTGCTCGGCATTCCACAAAACCTGTTTGGTGGGGATATCCTTGCGGACGATGTCGAGCGCCTCGAAGAGGACGGCCGCGCGGAGCGCCTCGGCGTGCTTCTGTGCGATCGCCTGGGCGCGGGTGGCGAACCAGGTGCGGACGGCGTTCGAGATCGTCTTCGGGGGCTCGATGCCCGCCTCTTCCGCCGCCCGCTCGACGGCGGTCTGGTAGAAGCGCCGCAGCCAGGCGGCGATGAGGTTCTCATACTTGCCGACGAGGGGGACCTCGAGCCGCTGCATCTTCCTCAGCACGGAGCCCTTGCTCAGATCGCTGGCGGCCTTGAACTCCTCGATGAGCGGGGCGAGCGTTTTCTTCAGCGCGGCGTGCTGGCGCTTCACGAGCTCCGTCATGTCCGTCTGGAAGCTCTTCTTCGCGGCGTCGAGGCGGGACTGATCGCGATCGAAGCGGCGCTGATCCCGCGGGCGCTGCCGCTCCCTGGCGGCGGCGTGGATCGGCGGGCGGGAGTGGCGGGAGGAGCGGACCGGCTGCCGATACCTCCGGCTCGCGCCGATGTCCTCCTGGGGGATGGTCTCGTCCACGTCGCCCTCATCGTCGCCGCCCGTCTTCTCGGGGAGGCCGAGCATGTCGCGGATGAGGGCCTCGATGTCGTCGTCGATCTCGATCAACTTGCCGGTGGCGAGGCCCTGGAGGGTCTGGAGAATCGCCGCGCGCTGCATGATGTGGGCGATGGGGCTCCAGCCCATGCGGGGGAAGCGATCGACGCCGGGGTAGCTATAGCCGACCCACTCGGGGATGAGGTAGCGATCGAAGACCCCGGCGATCCGCACGACCATCTGCTCGAGCGCCATGAGGAAGAGGGTGACGTGGCTGTCGCTGAGCGCCCAGGACCCGGTTTCTCCGGAGCCGAGCTGGAGGAACTGGGCGAGGGCGGAGCGGGCGATGAGGGTGTCGTGATATTGGATGTAGCTGAGGATGTTCGGGAGGCGCTGATTGCCGGCGGGGAACTCGGGGGTGACGTAGCCCGGCGGGAGTGCGATGCCCTTGCCGAAGTGGCGCAGGATGGCCATGTACTGGTCGCGATCGCTCTGGGTGTAGTTGTCGGGGAGATGGCCGACGGCGGGCGGATTGTAGAGGGTCTCCATGCCGACGTTGGCGATGTTCCAGAGGGCGTGCTTGATGACCCAGTGGCTCCTCATCGCCCGCATCAGCCCGATGCCCTCGGGGTTGCCGCCGCGGCCGCGGTAGGTGAACCGGAGCAGCCGCTCGATGGGGATGGGCTTGTCGTCGACCCTCCCGGTGGTGGGGTCGGTGACCCGCTGGACGATGCCCTGCACGCCGCCCTCGGGGTCGAGGATCCACTTCTCGATCGTGCGGGGGTGGCGGGGGGCGAGCTTGCGGAGCCAGTCCTGGCCATCCCGCCGTTCATAAACTTTCTCGAGCAAATTCACACCCATCAACGGTGACATCATCGTCTCGGCGACGACGTCCTCCCAGGAGCAGCTCATCCCGTCGAAAAGATTCGTGGCGAGGGCATCGGCGATCTCGAGATCGATGGGCTCGCCGGCGGGGTGGGGATCCACGCGCCATGCCGTCGCCTCGATGGGCAGGGTGACGACGAGCTCGATCGCCTGGATCTGCCCGTCGCCCCGGAGCATGCGATCGTAGTCGGCGTAGAGTTTCGGCCCCTTGAGATCGGGGTTGTACTCCTCGAGGATTTTGCCCCCGGAGGTGCGGAGGCCGGTGCCGCCGATCTCGTCGAGAGACGGGCGGCGCCGGATGGGAGCGGCGGCGGCGAGCGGTGGAGCGGGGGAGGTCTTCCCCCGAGGGCGGCGGCGTGCCGCACTGCGGCGCTTGCTCATCTCACCATCTCCTCGGGGCGAGGGATTCGCCGGTGACGTGGCGGCTGGGTTCGCCGCGCATGGGGATCTCGAAGTGTCCCGCGGGGGCGAGGTGGAGGGCGTGCTGCGCTTCGGCCGCGAGGATCATGTTGGCGATCGCCATGCCGTAGTGATTCTCGACATTGCGGCGGTAAGCGATCGATCCGTCCGGCCGCTTCTCGCGGATGAACCGCTTGAGGTGTTCCTTCGCCCGCTGCGTCTGCGGCAGAAAACGCTGGGGGAGCCAGAGCGTGCCCGCGCCCAGGGCGTGCGCGACCCGATCCATGTACTCGGTGCGATCGACGTTGACGGTATGGATAGGATCGGTCTCCCGGTCCTCGATATTGTAGATGGTGCGCTGCGCCGAGCTGTAGACCATCGCCCCGCTTTTGAGAGATCGGATGAGCCGCTTCGCCTCGGTCTTGTAGGGCATGGCATCGATGATGAACATGGAAACGCCGTGATCGCGCAGCCGCTTCTCGACCGCCTCCCAACTCTTAGTCTCCTCGAGCCAGATGGTGCGGAGCACGCCGTCGGCGAGCCGGCCGATGGCGAGATGGAGCGTATCGCCCTGATCGATGCCGGCGAAGGGGAGTCCTTTGGGCGCGTCGCCCCGGCCGGTGGCGGTGAGCCGCCACTCGCCGGAGCGCGCGTTGAGCAGATCGTCGGTGATGGGCTGGAGCTCGCCCGCCCAGGGGATGCCGACGATGGAGATCATGAAGCGCCTCATCTGGTCGGAGCTCGACTGCGCGCGGCGCCACTGCGCGGCGATCTCCGCCGCTGAGAGATGCGGCCCGTAGAGCTGGGAGAGATGATAGCCGGAGATCTCGCGGCCGGGATGGGCGGCTACCCACTCGCCCTTCGGCCGGCGCTTGTCGTGGATGAGCCGGGCCTGGCAGCGGGGGCAGGCGATGATCCATTCGGCAGGTTGGGAGCCTGCCCTACCGACCTGGATGAGGCAATCGGGGAAGGCGAGCTCGAGCGCGGTCCAGGCGCGGCACCGGGGGCAGCGAAGCTGCCAATACTTCTGATCGGAGAGGCGGAACCATTCGTCGATGTCGAGCTCGGGGATGGAGGGCTGGGAGAGCCAGCGCTGGAGCTTGAGCTCGGAGTGGAGCAGGCGGTCCTGGGCGAAGGCGGCGATCGACGCGTCGAGCTCGGCGACCTCGTCCATGACGATACAGTCGAGATCGACGTTCTTCACCTCGCCCATCGCTCCGGTGGTGAGAAAGTACATCGAGCCCGGCCCGAGGTGCTTGAGGCGGACGTTGTCCGCGGACTTGCCCCGCCGCCGGACGCCGACCGGCTCCCACTCGACATCGACCACGCGGCGGGAGAGCTCCTCGTCGGAGCTGATGATGGGATCGACGCGGTCCTGGACGAAGGACTGCATCCGGTCGCGGGTATCGAGGAAGTAGCCGACCTTGCAGCCGGCGAGGCAGAGCTGGAGCATCTCGCCGATGACGAGTGTGGAGGCACCGAGCTGGGCCGCCTTCTCCACGACGATGATCTGCGCCTGGTCCTCGGCGATGGCACGGAGGTATTCGTGCCGATGGAGCGTCCACGTCCGGCCCGGGCGGGGCCGGATGTGGCGCTGGAGGAAGGGGAGCAGGCCGGACCGACTAGGACCGGGGCTTTCTCCGAGCGATTGTCCGGCGAGTGCTGCGACTTCGTTTTCGGTCGGTGCTGTCATTGGTGTCCGGTGATGCTGTGGTGGATGGGAGCTGCTTCATCTCTTTCGGTCGCGGGAGTCCGAGCTCGTCGATGATGTGGTGGGCGAGGTCCGGCCTGCCCTTCAGCTTGTTCATGAGCCAGCGAGCGGCGAGCTCTTCGAGCCGCCCGGTCTTCTGCGCGACCTCGAGCGTGCGGAGCTCGAGCATCTTCTCGGAGAGGCGGGCCTGCGCGCCCTGCGCGTCGATCTGTGCGATGGTGGCGCAGAGGCGGTTGAGCTCGCGCAGGAAGTTGGCGTCGGCGCCCTTCGCCATCGCCTCGAGGGGGATCTTCTCGATGATGTCGAGCGCGCGCATGGCGAGGGTGCGGGAGAGGACGGAGGCGATGTTGACGGCGCCCTCGGTGCCGAGCACCTTCTGCTCGGCCTCGAGCCGGCGCTCGATCTCGAGCGCCGCCTGGAAATGCGGGAGCATGTGTCTCTGATAGTGCCGACTGAGGCACTTCTCGTCGAGCGAGACGCCCTCGCGCTTGAGCCAGGCGATGATCCCGTTGCGAGGCCGCGCTTCGAACAGCCGGCGGGTGAGCTCGTCGAAGAGGGCGGGATGGGAGTGGCAGAGGCGGCACACTTTGCAGCGATGCTGGAGTGGGAACTTGGGGACGCTCACCACGCTCGTCATCATTCCGATCGGGTTGGCGCCGGCGCGAGTCGGTGCGGCTGGCATCATGTCCCCCTGATACAACAGAAAAGCCGGGGTCCGGCGGCTGCGTGCCGCCGATCCCCGGCTTCCCTGATTGTCCGCGAGTAGTGTACCATGTGGGGGAGTGGGATTCAAGTAGGATTTCAGGCGGGCTCGATCTCGAACTCGTACTGCCCGCGCTGGAGGGAGCGGTCCGCTCCATACCCGTGGACGGCGCCGTACTCGAGGCACTCGCGCAGCAGGCCCTCGGTGATCACGCCGTCGTTGAGGATCTGGAGGGTGTATCTCATGCGGGCGCCCTCGACGAATTCCGCGCACTTGATGGCGGAGCGGGGGCCGCGGGGCGTCTGGACGCGGATGCCGCGGGTCTCCTCTCCGGAGGGCTCGGTGAGACTGTTCCAGTCGGACGGATCGTCGAGCTGCTCGTTGGGATCGCCGAGCTGCTGGATGAGGATGTGCTCATCCTGCACGTAGAGGCGATCGGCGAGCTTGGCGCGGAAGGCCTGGAGGGCGTGGACCTTCTTCATCATGGGGGCGAGGACGTGGGCGGCGTCCTTGAAGTGGGCGCGCCAGGTATAGCCCTCCATCATGAGCCGGCCCTCGGGGTCGCGCTTGAAGACGTTCTTCTGGATCTGCTCGGGCTCCGCCGCCCCGCCGTTCTCGTCATCCGCTTGCGGCAGCTCCGCCTTGACCTCCTCGAGTAGGTCGGGGCGGCCCTTGACCTCGAGCAATGCCGCCAGGATTCTCGGATCAGCCGGCGTGCCCGCCATGAGCCGGCTGGTGAATCGGATCGTCACCGTGTAGTCAGTCCACAGTCCCATCGTCGTCCACCTTTCCGGGCATTGCCCGTGAGTCTCCACCGGGTCACGTCACTTTGCGTGCGTTTGCATCACTGCAGGCCGATTCATCCCACTTCACATCTCGTGGCCACTTCGCGTCAGGCCGTTTCACTCCTCGGAGCCGGGACAGGGCGCAACGCTCCTCGGGCCCGCTTCATCACGGTTCAGGTCACACCTCGTCGCCATCCCGCTTCACGCCACTCCGCGTCAGTACACAACTCGCTGTCAAGCCAACCCGTCTCGCGACATAACTCGGGGCAGTTCACGACGCATCGCAGCAGACCTCGTCTCCGCCGCAGTCCACGGCTCACCGAACCGCCGCGCCGCACACCTCGCCATCATCCCGGGACGCCTCATGACAGAACTCGCTGCCGGTGCGACTCGCCACAACTCACACCTCGGCGCCGGTTCAGGTCGTCCCGCTTCTCGATGCCAGTGCATAGGCAGCCATTGCGATCCTCGCCATCGCTGCGCTTCTGCCCAGATCACATCTCGGCTCCGGCACATCCCAAACCACAACACCTCGCCTCTCGGAGTCACATCAGCACGCGTCGGGCCGTTCCTCGCGCCTGCGCTACGACGGCTCGCAGTAGACATACTCCTCCTGCACGAGATCGACGCCGAGCTGCCGGCGGGTCTCGTCGGCGATCCCCCCCTCCGTGATCTCCTTC
>Ga0307377_10005603_pt1 | contig 13408 bp, 15 predicted proteins | sample TR3MG_FD_202535 | JGI IMG/M metagenome (GOLD analysis project Ga0307377, IMG submission 202535) | Soil microbial communities from Risofladan, Vaasa, Finland - TR-3 | ecosystem: Environmental > Terrestrial > Soil > Coastal area > Acid sulfate soil | place: Finland: Risofladan, Vaasa | collected... | reverse complement strand
GTATCGACCCGCTCCCGCAAACTAAATTCCACCTCCCAGAATTTAGCATGGAGAATCGAACGGTAGTCATCCTGATCAAGACCCCGGTTGTCGATTACTCCCGCCGGAATCATCTTTTGGGCCATCTGTTCAATCTGGCCGTTCACAAAAGTCTGGAAATTTTGCATTGCCTGTCCCCTGTTGTGCGAATAGGCTCCGACCCAGGAGCTGAATGACAGCCCGGGGCAGATCCTTCACGTCATCAATTACTTCCCACGATGGATAGAAATCCTTCACGGCGTCCGAAATAACCCCTAACCCGTACACTTCAAACCCAGCCAGAATAACCTTGCGTATAACTGATTGCAAATATTTTTTCTCAGTATAGTGGTACCGTGCCCCATACGGCTGACCATCGCTACCGACAATCAAAACCTTGCGCTTCTCTGTCCGCCTTGCGAGCCTTTTTGCCGCCCACAAAACAGCCTCCCCATCCCGATTAGAATGATCCCCATCAATGTGAACCAACGCCCGGCCATCCATAGATCCGAACGGCACAAACACCATCCGGTTATCCGTGTCCTCCACTCGGGAAAAAGGTTCAAAATCTGTGCCCCGTTGCCGCGCATCCTCCACACGCGCACGCATCGCTGCGGAAACCCTTCCCCCCGTATTGAACCCTAAGACCTCATGGGGGATATTCGCCCGGCACAAAGCCTCATGGAAAGCCACGGACGCAAGCCTGGCAAGATGACTACGGCTCTCCTTGGAATGGTTGGACCCCATCGACCCGCTGCAATCCCAAAGGCAGGTAACTGCCGTGTCCCAGTCCATCGCCGCTTCTTGCTGTTTCCAGATTCGGTCATCCTCCCCGTCCAGAAACCACTGGGCCATTCTTCGCTTGTCCCAACGCCTGCCCTTTCGCGCCCCACCAACCCACCGGGCCTGGGTTACCGCCGCCAAAGACAACGACAACATCTGGGCCATGTTTCCCACGTAATCTGAAACCTCAACCTTCAGATTAGAGTACGTCATTGCCGCAGCTAAACGCTCACTCCCGCTGTACGTGGTCTCATAATCAAACTCAGTGGTGAATATCTTGTACTCTTCCGGATCGTGTCGGCTGGAGGTATCCGGGATGGTCATGACTTTGGCATTGAAATATTCCTCCACCTCCATCGGTGAACCCTTCAGATCATCACCAGCACCCTCTATCATTTCCAGGATCTTCCCGGCCTGTGCCCCGGCTTCCATCTCTTCTTCGGAAAGATCGCCTTCACCAGACTTGGATTGCTTTTCCGCTTCTTCAGCCAGATCCTTTATCTTCGCCAATATTCTCCGGGCCAAATCCAACGCCTCCTGGGTACTCCGAACATCGAACCCAGCCTTAATCTCCGGTTCCAGACTTTTCAGCAAAGCCCCGATCTCCGGATCCTTGAATGCCCGGGTGGTATCCTTTCCGAACCACACAGCCTGCATCGTGCCCAACAACTTTGAGAACGCACCAACCTCACCCCACGTATTGTCCATATCGGTGAACATTATATCCCGGAGATGCGCAAGATTCTGTGCGCAGCCGATGTACAGCTTGCCCATCTCCCGCTCCACCCAGAAATCCTCAATCGAATTCCAGACATGCTTCAACACAGGCTCCGGTTTCGTTTTCACAAGCAGATCAGTGTCAGAAAAAATTGGATGGCAACACTCATGATCCAGAACCCCATCCAAAAAGCCCTGGAGAAATTTCATTGCCTCATCGGTCAGATTCGGCAACACGATCGCTTTGTTTGCCGCATCGAAATATGCTAGCCCCCCCTCTATCCGAACTGTCACCCCATACTCCCTGGTAATGATCCGTGCGATCCGCTCGCACTTCGATTCCAGACACGCTTCCTGTGGTGTTAATGGCATTGTTTTCTCCCCTGTAATCCCATCCTAATCCGAGCCCGGAAATCGACCATGGATTCCCGATACCCACGATGCTTCCCGAAACTCCGATCAATCAAATCATCTGAAACCATAGCAACCGACACTCCCACCGGTAATGCCTGGGCAAAATCATTCAAGTCCTCACCCAAATCATGCCCGGCCAAAGCAATAGTGCCCCCCATAGACCCAAACGCCTTCCTCCGATCTATCGTTGCGTTAATCCGATCCCTCAACGCCTCATCGGTTTCCCCCAGGCTCCGAATAATATCCATAGGCTCCCCCAGCGCATCCAGACTTTTATCCTGCTCAAACACTGCCTCAACTATCACAGGGTCAGATACTTCTTCCTCAACCTTGGTGCCCCACTTCTTCTCCACCTTGCCGTGAAGCCGCTTCATAAAATCCGACTCGAACTCATCATCATCGTGCTTATCCAGTACCCGACCGCGAATCCGGAACAACGTATCCACGTCTGGTATCATTGAATTGCCATGCCGCTCCCGCTTCCCCTGCATCACGATGAACGCACAAAGATCCGACCCAACTCGCCACTCACCTGCGGGACTGATCGCGCCGTTTCTGGAAATCCATAATTGGAACCGGCCATCATCCATCGTTGTCACCAGAGCACGCCACTCCGGGACTTTGTACGAATACTCAGCGACCAGTTTGTCCCAGGGAATCATCCCTCATCTTTTCCGAAGAAACGCTGAATGACCCCCTCCATCACTTTGTAGTCATCGGGGCTCAACTTATTGAGAACCGTGATCCGCGCAGCCCGCACTGGGTGAAAGAGATTCATCGCACGCCCCCACTGGATGCACCTTCGGGTACTGAACGTGGAAGACAACCGATCATCCTGTAGATTCTTCCGCGTCTCATTGGCTATCCGGACAATCGCCTTCACGAAGTCCCCATCCAATTCTGGAATCTGAGACGCAATCACCCGCTCTTCCAAAGCAGGCTCCATGTACCCAACTTCGATGAGCACACCGAAACGATCCAGCGTGGCTTCATTCATTCGGTGCATGGTGCCCCCGTAGAGCAGTTGGTTTCTGGAAGCGATCCCCACCGTATTCGCAGTCGCAAAAAATCGGAACGCCGAATGCTTAGGGACCACCGTGGCTTCCGTGTCTTCCAGAATCAGGTTTCCCCCATCCTCCAGTAGTTGCTGCAACACGAACAACACCGGCTGCATTGCTGCATCGATCTCATCGACCAGAAACCAGTGGCCTTGCTGGACCGCTTCCGCGAGTGGCCCCCAGCGATACTCCATGGTCTTCACACCGTCCGCTGTGATCACCGGATAATCCCGACCCAGCAAAACCGTTGTATCTGACTCACCATTCATATTCAGCCGACGCAACGGTCTGTTCAACTGGGCAGCCAACTGAACCACCAGGGAACTCTTCCCCGATCCCGTGTCCCCAACCAACATCCCGTTGGCACCGGTCTGGAGGCAAAACGCAACTTCCTCAACCAGATCTTTTCGGAAGACGTACCCGGGATCAATAGTCGGAATCAGTGGATGCTCCAAACCCTCCACCCGATCCAGATAAACTTCCGTCCCCGGTATCTTGTGCTTCACTACTTCTACTTTTTTCTTCACCATTACTGTCCCCTTCCGCACACGAATTTAAGTGCTGATCCCAGAACTCCTGCTTTATCTGAAACCAGAAACCCAGCACAGCCCCACGCCGCTTGTACTTCCAGTCAGTCGGGTCATTGGAAGCCTTCCACAGCATTTGATAAACTTCATCATAATTAAGACCCGTATTCAATTTCTTGTAAGTGAGCCCGCAAACTGGGCAACATTCGCTGTTACCCGCATAACGACTCATCGAATCATATACTCCATTTTCACTATTCCAGAAAAAACCATAATGTTATTTTTCACATTACGGCACACAGCCGTAGTTGTCAATAATTTAGAACGCAAAATTGTCGAATTTTTTTGAGAATCATATGAGGCAGGAAATCAGGCAGTTTTGCGGGCACCCGCCATCAATGTCTGGAACAGATTCTCAACCTTGTCCAGCAACACTTTCCGCCGCTTATGCACCAATAGCGGCGATAATTTAACCAGCAAATTGCTTGCTGCTATAACAAAAAACGCATTTTTAGGAACGCCCATTGCCGCGCACATAACGTCCACTTCGCTCATCAATTTTCTGGGTAATCTCAGATCAGTTTTCGCCCGATCACTTGTTGAACCCAGGATGCTTTCCTTCACCATCTCAACCTCCTTAAATCATCGCCAAACGAGATATACTGGAAGCCGGTCGTGCCTCACTCCGAAACTGATCCAACTCCGCCCGGCTGTAGTCTCCTGGATCTCCCCACGGAAGAAAAACCAACCGAACATCAAACAAACCGGACAACAACCCCGCTGCTTTTATCATGTCCATCCAGGCACCATGCGGGTTCTTTTCATCTGGGCCATCCCACATGAGATCAATCGAACGTACACCTGACCGCTTCAATTTCAAAATCTGTGTAAGAGAGATCCTTTTACCAAACGTACAAACCGCAGATGGTCCCGTATGGATGCAGTCCACCGGTCCCTCAGTCAGAGCTACCCTGGGATGCAGCCGGGCCGTTTCCAAATTCATGATCACATCGGATGGACCCGCGCCCCCCGGGTGCTTCTCCGGGTTCAGACTCTTCACGTACTTCGATCCCGGATTCTCCGACCACATTGCCCGCGCCTGGTAATACACTAGCTTTCCGCCTTCCCACACTGGGAACACCAGTCGATTCCGGTATCGCCCCACATCGCAAAATACAAGCCCAAAAGCCTGTACATCCTCCATCGTTATACCACGCTGCTCACAGTACGGCAATAAGGAATATATGGGCCTCCATCCAAAGGGTGGGGGAATGGCCGGGGGATCTGCGATAACCAAATCCTCCTGAACCTTGAAATCCGCACTGAACAAATCCTGCGCACCCACACCATGACTGGTTGATCCCGAACGAATGATCTCCGCCGCCCTCTCCCGGGTGCACCCCTCCATCAATTCTATAAACGCCAACACCCCGCCCGCGCCCTTGACCGCTCTCTTCTTCCCACTATAGTCGTGCACGTACTCCTGGCAGATCCAGCAATGCCAGTTTTTCTTAACCGTGTTCACCATGAGTTTATCAGCCCGTCCGCACACCGGGCAGGTCATCGACCACTCATTATTTTGAACCGGGACAGCCCCGAATTTTTGTATGTAACTTTCCAAATCAAAATCCCGAACTGACAACGGCTTCATAATGTGGCCTTTCGCTGGGTAGGTTTCTTCACGTAGCCCAGTGGAACAGATGCACTGGGCAAAACACTGGCACCGGGATCTCTGATAGCGGTAATGGTCATCTTCGCAAAATCAGCCGATACGCTGATCACCCTGTCCGCCTCATTCTCCCGATAAAGTTCACCGTACAAACGCATCTGGTGAACCTGTCGCTCTTCTTTTGTCTGGTTGATACTGCCGATGAAATCGGCCACTCTGACCTTATCGTAGCAGTCCGCAATATTTCGGGACTTGAGCACTTCCGCATCCGCGTCCAAATCTTTCTTTGGCCTTTGCGCCTGGGAAGCAGTCCACAAAGCATACCCCCGGTTTGCGAGCGACTTGAGATCCCGGAACGCAGCTCTCTGGGAAGACGTTTCGTTTTCGTACTTCCCGCGCCCCTTCAGCAGATCCCCGTAATCCACAATTATGAGAGAGGGCACCCAGTCGTAGATTCGTTTCAGATCCTGAACTTCTTCCAGAATATCCGCCGCTGTGTAGTCCCATTTATCCGTGAACCCCCGCAGTACCAACTTCCCCGCATACATCTGGTAATCGTACTGCATCCGGTCATAGGTCTCCTTATCCATCTCCCCGCGCTTGACCTTGCTATACTCCCGCTGGGCAAACACCGTGTCGTACCGATTCGCAACCAGACTTCTGGAACCCTCAAAGACTGCGTGCAACACCCGATGATCCCCGCGCCTGACAGCCTGAACCCCGTGATTGGTCAGCAACGTGGTTTTCCCGCGCTTCGGGTAAGCCACCCAGATGCCCATCTCACCGATGTTGAGCCCACCCCCAAGCAGATGGTCCAAATCGTGTATCCCGGTCACTATCGCGTCCCCCTGTGCATCCACAGACATCCTGCGACTGGTGCGCTGGTTGAACTCTTCAAAAAGCCATTCACGATCCGGCGGAGACCACGCTGTGTTGAAGATCTTCTCCATCTCCCGCATCATGCAGTCATACGCATCATCGGTCTTTCCCCCGTTGTACAAATCCTTCGATTCCAGAAAAGCAGTCACGAACAAATTTCTTTTGATGAAATCAATGGTCTGATCCTTCAGCCACTCTTCCCCAGTCAAGCTCGCAATCGGTACCGTCTCCAGGGTTAGCTGGTAGACTTCCCGCACACTGGGATCCAGCTTCCGCGTTTCCTCCATCACGATCATCATCGAAGGGACCGCATTGTATTCTTCAGAATATCGAACCATGAAAGCATACGCCCAACCCAGTGCCTCATTTTCAAAAAAGGCGGGCTCCAGGTAGGGCATCGCCGCATTCGCAAAACCTGTGTCGAGTGACAACAACCGGAGCAGCGATTTCTGGAACTCCACACCAAACGGAAAGATGATCTCACTCATACGAACGCCCCCTCACCGCCGCGCCCGCATTCGATTGCGCACGCGCATCCGCCACACTCAAATCCCCAGAGCGCAACGCCAGTATGTCGAACGATACCCCGTGCTGGAGTTGGCGCAAACACGCCACGGCACCAGAGCACCTGCGGCACACGGAACTCTTCGGATGATACCCGAATGTCTCTGTAGTCATTTGGTCGATGCACGTCTGAATATTTCCAGACTTTAGGTACTCCGCCTTTGCCGACTCGGACGTGGTATTCAGATCCGTATTCGGATCGAAGCCGGAACCAAAACCTTCGATCTGCTCCAGCTCGCGTAGCCGGTTCAAATAGAAAGTGTAATCATCGAAATTCTGGAATTTAGTGAAGTGATTTTCGGAACAGAGATCACACAGTTTCAAACGGGGAGCGAACGTCCAACGCCTGGTGCCAAACAAGGAGTACAACCATTGCCTGGGTGGAACATTTCTGTTCCGACACCAGGCAATCAATTGCGCGAATAAAGCTAACCGCTCACCGGTAGGTTTGAGCGGATGCAGGTATCCACACTTTTCCTTGAGCCTTTTGTAATTTGCTGTGTATTGCCTATAAAAACTGTAATCATCAAACAACTGCCTTTCGGTTACCATTCTGTCCCCTGTTCTTTCGGTAGGTTATTTTGGTGGGTTGTCCAATGACCATGTGGGCTCCTTATCCGTTATCTGTCGAACCAGATAACGAATCACTCTGTCCAATTCCCCAATCTCCAGGGTCTCCCCCTTCATGACTGGAATTGTCACCCTCTTACCCAGTGTGGGCTCTTCCTGCTCTTCAAACCGTCCACTGGGGATAGTGCGGCGGTGATTGGAATAACATGCAACGATCTCCATAAATCTGTCAACACCTTCCGGGAACCTCAGTGAATCCACCAGTTCCAGCCCATCAAAGACCAGGTAGCGTCTTCCAGACTTTTCCAACCACAGCTTCAAATGCTCCGGATCCTTCATCGCTGAATTCTCCATCGCCAACCGCTTCTCCTTGTCCGACATCGTTTCCGACAACAGCTTATCCATCGCGCTCTCCTTGCTTTAAAAAGAAAACCCCCGACTTCGGGGACAGCCAAAGCCGGGGGTTTCCAGGGTTATTTCGCAAAAGCGAAGTGTCCTAAGTATATTCATAAATCGCATACCTACAATAGCTATATTGCCCAGAATTAAAAAGTGGGGACTTTCTGCAACCAACTTTCAAACTCACGCAAGTCGCTCAACACCGAAACATCAAACGTGGGCTCTTCAAAATAAATGCGAAGACGCTCCTGCGAATGCTCAAAAAGTTTCGCATTATGCTTGTCCGCAAAGTCAACCACAATCGCGTAATTTTTTTCTGGAACCGCAGTCCCGACCCTATACATATTCTGGGTCAGGGTTACTTCAGCCTTCTCCCCGCGTGCGTACACAAGCGCATCCGCAGTCGGGAGGTCCACGCCTTCACCCAGGAGCGAAGTGCCGATGAGTATCTTCACCTCCTGATCACTTTCAAAGCTCTTCAGAATATGTCCCTGCTTCTTCCGGTCCACATCGGTGCTCACGAACTCCACCGTGTTGAACTCCGCCCCCATCGGACTGGCTGGAACAAAAGAGTTAAGGATGCCACGGATGAGCCGACCCTGTACTTTGGTTCCCACCAGCACCAAAACCTTTTTTCCAGACTTTCTAAGTGAGAGTATGCTTCCGCAGACCAAGTGATTCCGGGCCTGGTGCTCGTGAATCCCTAACTTCCCGTGCCCAGACTGGAAAGTCATCCCGGACACACCCTGCAACCGCTTACCCGGAACGGGCATGAACGCCACATGGGTCGGGACCAGGTACCCCCGGTCCAGAAGATCCTTGCTCGAAACCGTGTAGATCGCCTGGCTCAACAATGCGTGCATGGCCATCGCATCCGCCCCTGACCGAAAGAACGTGCCTGTCATCCCGTACCGATAAAATATGTGGTCGCACATTTTGAAGATGGCCTTGTACGACTTCGCAGCTGAATTCGACACCAGAATGCCATTCGCTAAGTAGTTGTGATTCCCCTCCACTTCCAAATCGAAAACCGTTTCACTGACTGGCGGTATAATTTCAATTGACTCAATTCTCCCTGGAGCCATTCCAAAGCCTCCCCCAGATAATCCACGGGTAACCGAAAAACCGCCCAACCCCGGCTCAATAGAAAATCGTCTTTCCTTTTGTCCTGTTCGTGCCTCACCGCATGGCTGGAGCCGTCCACCTCTACCGCTATTTTTCTGGAAATATCGGCAAAATCTATTAAATAGAAACGAACTCCACCCCGCCCTTTCGTCCCTGTATTTATCTGATACTCGGCTATGAACCCCTGAGGAATCAGTAACTTCCCCACCTCCTGTTCCGTATTTGTCCCGTCCTTCCCTTTCCCCCCAACTCCCCGACCATAAGGGGTGCGCGTAGATCCCTTCCATGCCTTGCTCAATTTGTCCTTTACGTCTTTTCTTTTTGCCGGGTTTTTTTCGCCTCGCATCCGATCCGACAGATGCTTCCGATATCCCATATTCGTGGACCGGACCCCCATCGCCTTCCTGTGCACATCCGGATCGCTTAATGGATTCTTCCCAAGACAATTCATCCGATGGCCACCGAAAGACTTCTTTGCTATTTTCTTTCCACAATTTCCGCAAACCCGATAAGGCTTCTTTGGCCCTAAGCAAACCCGAACATGCCCAACGAACGGCCCTTTTCTGGAAATTACTTTCCCGCACTTCCCGCATGTATACGGTCCCCCCAACTCGCAAATCTTTAACGGCCCGTTTTCCTTTTTCCGTATAGATTTTATGCTCACCGGTAACCTCCAAAATACCCACCGTAGTGGTAACCCGGTACATAATATCCGGAGCCGGGTACTCCCAAACATGCACCACAGGTTTTAGTTCCCACGCCCGCTTTCCCCTGGACCACACTAAGTCCCCAGGTTTAATTTCCGAAATAGCACGTTCCCCTTTATCTGTCAAAACCAGTGTGGTGCTCCCTAAGCAATGGTGCCACTCATCCACGCAGATCATCTCCCGCGTATCATAGAACTCCTTCGGAAGTAACGCTGCCGTGGCTGCCGTGCAAATCACCACCATGTCCCTGGATGCCTCTTTCCAGTTTTTAGAACCAATCAGGTGGGTCACATAATGCTGCCCAAAAAATCCTTCCAGAACCTCCACAGTCTGCCGGACAATTCTGTCCGTTGGTGCAATCCAGATGTTCCGCAGACCGATAGCCCGATTAATCTCGCACATGGTCCGGGTCTTCCCTGCCCTGGGTGGCATGTCCAGCACACCCCTCCCGGCCCGTATCGCCTCCCTGACCGCATCCTTCTGGTAATCCCTCAGTGGTATATTCACCAACTCTGGCATCCCCTCAGGCGGCCTCTGTCGCTTGTCATCGATGAGTACATCATATCCCATCTTCCGAACGATCCGCTCTGTGCGCTGGAGTAGCCCTGTGGGGAACCAGGGTGAATCGTGCTTCGGTCGATTCAGGAGACGTGCCCAACCGTCCCACTTATTCTCCCCGGACTCTGGTGTGTCCGTGTGCTCCCCCCGCGCATTGGCCACGTTGGTCGGATACCGCAGCTCTTTATTGAGTACGTCCAGAATGAACTCATCACCACCCAGTATCCGGGACCGGCCATTCTCAACCTGGATGATCATCTTCACGCTCCGCCTGGATCTTCTCCAGCTTCTTCAGGAGATTGCAGGTATTCATGACAGACTGTTGTGTTGCCAGAATCAACGTATCGATTTTCTTCTTTGCCCACTGCAACTCCGAATCCTTCTGACTCATAATTTCCGAAACCCGCTGCCGATTATATATGTTGTCAGCAACCATTTGTCGGGCCACTTCCACTACCTGGGTCATCCCGAACGGACCCACCGGGAGCATCCGTCCGTACTCATCCCCAAACGCTTCACGAATCGCTTCGTATTCAGTCATTTTCGCACCCCATTCCGCAAAAAAATTAGATCGGTGGCTTTTGATCCCGGAGATCTCAACCAAGATCAGTTACACAAAAAACAAGAAAATAAACAAATAAACAATAAGCACATTAAGTATAGAGAGCATAAGTGCCCCCAAAAAGTAAGTCTTATGAAAAAAAGCGATGGGCTGGTAAGACCATCCCTTACTATATTGCTTTTAAATCAAAAATGGGGACTTTTCAGAGCAAAATAATTTAAACTATTTTTGGGAATGTAATAATCCCAGGCACTTACGAAATCTAATCAGACTCTAAATATCGTCATCCTGTACAGCCTGGATAAGATAGGCAGTCGCCACAAAGATGAGAACAGTGACCACAATAGTGCATGAAATAATGAACGCAGGGTGCTCATACCAGACTTGCTGGGTCGCTTCCTTCAGCCTGAGGGTCAATAGCTTAACCTGCTTCTCAGACGCCTCCTGGTACACCTTCAGCCGGTACTTCTCAAAATCAATCCTCAACTGCATTTCTCCCCGGGCACTCTTCAGTTCAATTTTCAACCGGGCCTCAAAGCTCGCTGCTTTCTGTCCCAGGCTAATCGATAATTCAGTGGAGAGAAGCTGCCCGTCAAAAGGCGCGGGCTCACCCTTCTTCATCGGCTTTGAGCACAGATCAGGATCGTCCGGGTCGCAGGTAACGGTATGCTCTTCCGCAAGCCCGCAGGGGCTTCTAAATAGCAGAAGACCTGCTACCAGCACGGACCAGAAATTTCGCCAGTTTGGATGGGTCATCACGAAGCTCCTTTGCTTTGGCTTCCTGATTATAAGTCAGGGCTGCCATCTCCGCCTTGTACTCTTCTGCCACCGCTGCCTTTGCGACTTCCAGACCTTTCTCCGCTTCCAGTTCTTTGATACGGGTCTGGGCTTGGATCGCATCGACTTCCCGCAGGGTCAGAGCCAATGGGAACTTCTCAGGTTTCTTGAGCACGAAAATGAAGATGAACAGAGCCCCAATGAAAAGGAGCGGGATGTACCAATAGCTCTTCAGCCATTTCCAGACTTTTAGCAGAATGATCATCCGCGATCCCCTTCCAGGGTATCCAGTTTTCCGTTCTGATATTTCAACCGCACAGCCTGAACCACTTTCGTGCCCAACGTGTATCCGCTGATCACATAGAAGACTTCCATGAGCCCTGGTGGTAAAGCCACATCGACCCCGTTGAGCGACTTGTACCAAACGATGAAAAACTGGACCAGCACCGCAAGGAAAGTCACCCGTCCCAACGACATGGCCATCTTCCCGTTCGACTTCACTTCCATGACCAGGGTGCCGATGTACTTCCATGCCCAACCCCGCATGAATTCCAGAATCTTATCCATCTTTTTTCTCCTTGTCCCAATGCTGGAGATCTACCAACAAACCATCCATCTCTCCGGACAGTTTCGTTGCCATCTCCTTCGCCTTTTCCAACTCAACATGCAGCTGCCCGGCCCGCTCTTTTGCCGCATCATACCGCATCTTTGCTGCCCGCATCCGATCCACAATGTAAGCGACATGCTCATTGGGTGCGGATGCCCGACCGGAAAGAAGCTGCCCGATTCGTTCTTGCGTCCGTTGGTGCTCTTCTTGCTCCATCTGCTTTGCTTGCGCAATCACGTTAGATGCGGCTTGCTCTGGCACATTGGCTGCGTCAATTACCGGACCCAACTTCGCATTGCCCAGTGACCTTTTCCTTACTGGTTTCTTCTTTGGCATTTCGCTCTCCGCTTTCTGGAATCCTATTCGATCCCCTCAGTCGCCTCAACTTCACCGATCATATCCGTCCACAGTTCACCAGCCGCACCCGCGTCGTGAAGTTTCTTGACCATATCCCCCAGATCCACCTCATCCTTGATCTTAGCGGGAGCGACCAGTTCCGGATCCGTGTCATCCTGGCATTGATAGATAACCCTCATACTTTGCGGACCATCCGCTTTCGTGCCGGTCACACGAATTTCAAATCTTCCCAGTTCTTTTGCCATCTTTTTTTCTCCTTAAATGAATGGCCACAGGGGTATGTAGAAATCAACCCCATCCAAAAAAATTGTCAACCATCTTGTATTGTTTGCAGCAACACCGCTAGTTCCCCCGCGCACAACGGTTGGGTAAGTGGTACCGCCCATAAGTATATGATCACCAGTGTAAGTCACGTATCCCGCTGTTCCGAAATAAGCAATTCCAGACTTCTGGTTTATACCCTTGCTCCCATCATTCCAGACTTCAAAGGAATGCACCTCATTAATCCGACTGGCTGCCGTACCCACATTCTGCGAATTGCCAGCTATGTCATCGATCAAAGTGATCGCAGTAGCTGGGGACAGAGCCCCCAGGGTAGTTGCGTACAAATCATCGGCATAAACGTCCCAGGCATGGATCTCCCGCCACTTGTCCGCCACACTCCCAAGATCTAAAAACCCAGTGTCTGGAATCAAATCAGTGGCAACCGTTCCAGCGGAAAGCAGGGTAACATCGACTTCATCACCCCAGATCTCTCCCCAGCGGAGACCGGATGTTCCCAGAGTAATAAGCCCAGATGCTGGACCTACCGAATCCAAGTTAGCAAACACGAAAGTATCCGGGTCAGTGCCCGTCCGTGTCACATAGTACACGTCTGTCGGGCCGGTCGAAAATCGAAAAGTACCATTGTTGTTTTCAAAATACCAAAGTTTCTCATTCGTTGGGGCAGCCGCAGCCTCCATGCTGATTTGGCCATAAGTAGTATTGGATTTGGAATAAATATTCCCCACATAAGTGGTTCCCCAATGGGCTGAAGACTGTCCCAGTTTCAAACCGCCGGTATATGCTGAATAGAAACCATCTTCAGCTAAACGGTAATCCGGGTTGCTCGGCCCCA
>Ga0307377_10005601_pt1 | contig 13412 bp, 18 predicted proteins | sample TR3MG_FD_202535 | JGI IMG/M metagenome (GOLD analysis project Ga0307377, IMG submission 202535) | Soil microbial communities from Risofladan, Vaasa, Finland - TR-3 | ecosystem: Environmental > Terrestrial > Soil > Coastal area > Acid sulfate soil | place: Finland: Risofladan, Vaasa | collected... | reverse complement strand
AGTATCCCACCGTTCTGCTCGTTCATCTGCACGAAGTACGTAGGTACATCGTATGTACCGGAACGCTGGTCGAGACCATTGGCGTAGCTTGAGCGATATGCGTCTAGCGCGTATCCTGTCGCATACGTTTGGTTGTTCTGTACTTGGTCGAGCATCATGCCGCCCTGACGGAACATCCCTCCGCCTCCGGCACTTACAGCCCGCTTCGCAACGCGGGCCTTAACGGGGTCATAGGCTGCCGTCGTCACTGCTGGCCGACGCACACCACCTTGGTATCCTTGTGATTCAGCCATTACATCATCCTCGTGGAGCTAATTTTACACTCATCTAGCGCCCGCTTCATTGCTGTAGCCATGCGCTCTAGTTTAACCAGTTTCGACCGTGTGTACGGGTCGCCTGAAAGTTCGTCTTTGACGCTTTCCATCGTGGCATATAAATCTGTCAAATTCTTGCTTACCTTTCCAATCTGAATGTTGAGTTGGTTGCTCGCCATCCTTCGGATTTCACGGTCTTGTTCTTCTTTGACACGTTCTTGCTGCTGCACCTTGCGACGATTCTCGCGCTGCTCATCGTTATCTTGACGCTCTTGCTCGGTCTGCCGTTCTTGCTCTTCCGGGTTATCAGCCGCGTCCATCCTTTTCTTTACGTCCTTCAAGGCCGTGATGAACGGATGAGTCGCGGGCATACTGGACAAATCGCCCATGTTCATTTTGTGCTTGTTGTATTCTTCCCTTATCGGGTGGTCCTCTGGGAACATCAAAGCTATTTGCTCAAGCTCTTTGTTCTCCTCTTTCGCTAATTGTTCCTCGGCGGCCTTTATGCCTGTGAGGATATCCATACTTATATCCATTATATTGCCCTCCTTAGAGGTGTTTAGGCCACTGCGGCCACGGCCAATACGTAGTAGCCAAGCAGCTCATCTGCTGCAAAGCGGGCTACGACATAGCCAGTCCAAGTATGTGCTATCGTTTCCATCTCAGAAGTGAGGCGACCACGGTTACTGACATACAATTTATCTCCCGGTGTGTATGTAAGAGCCGCACCACTTCCGGGAGTCGTACGCTCTGCTTTATTTACTGTTTCATATACGAAATGACGATGGTATCCCGTTGGTGGAATAAACATCTGAACGATGCGTGTTCCAGCCCGATTCAATAACTTATCAATCGGGTCAAGTATAAATGCCGGACTATTATCTTGTGGACCCCAATCCTGACGCATCTCACCACCGTCGCGTTGGAGCGTATCCATACGCCACATGTCGCTCAGCTTCTCCATCGGCGTAATGTGCTGCGGCCCATTCATCAGAAAGCCCGCAAGCGTACCTGTACCGTCAGAGCGTTCAACTGCCCCTATCGCTCCTGAGTACGTGGATGGTGAAGCCGTTGACCACTTCACCCATATACCCGGCAGCCATCCGCCAGCCAGAGCCGCACCAGTAGGTTCTACTGGTATGTTCTCGCCGTCCTTTAATCTATAGAATGAGTCAGCCATAATTTACATCCTGCGCCGTGCGCTCTTGAGTGTGTCGATGAGCGTGTCGAGCTGCTCAGCATTGAACAAGCGGTCACCAATTTGCACCAGTGACTCATTTACTGTATTCCGGCGGTCATCAATATCCAGAATCTCAATCGCCAATGGTAAACTTTTGTGCATAGTGGGAACTTTGATTATCCCGCCCGTCACTGACTTCGCCACACGTTCTGCTATTGCTTTCTGGTCCATAATATCTCCTCAATCTTGATGTTGTTTTGGAACGCCAAGCCAATCGGCCAAGCGTTGAAATTCATCGCCATGTGGGTCATTATTCTCACCCACCGCAGCATGACATAACTCATGCTTAATCACGTCATCCTGTATGCCCTTCTCAAATGCCTTTGGCGAAACTGCCAATACACCCCAAGGTTCTGTATCAGCATAGTTGTAGGATGCAATCTTGCCCTCTGGCAAATCCCAATCTCCAATAACAACAAGGAAGTAGTCAGGGAAATCCGGCTCGCGCCCAAACATCTCCTCAAACTCACCCTCAATTGTGATACGCACTTCCTTCATGCGCTTCCAGACTTTTTGGCACAGAGTCATCCTGTACTTCATGTCGGCAATAACATCGCCGAAGTCATAACCGTCCGTCTGCAACAGCGTCGCCAACTCAATACTCCACAACATAGAGCGTACCCACGGGTCAAAATGACCAATCGGCTCATTTGACTCACCTAACTCGCTTGAGCTGTAAATTGTTGTAACCAAAGACCATGCGCCATCATGCACCAGACTATGAGCGTTAATGACTGTTGGAAGGATGCCCGGCGGGTCAACAACGATGTAGCGCCAATCCTTTCCTGCCATTTTAGGCGAGTGTGTTGACGGGTAATCATACCACCCACCGCCGTTGGGCATCTCAATAACCAAGTTCTCTACGACAGTCGCCAACGCAAGATGGAATTTCTCAATTCCTTCCCATGACGTACCTTCGTAGTGGCGTTGGGTATGCCAATGAGAGATAGCTGCGCCTATCTTCATGTCATTCACCGACGCTGGGTATTGGTCTTCTGCAATTGACTCATTCTTAGCCATGCAGCCACCACCTCGTAAGACGCCGTGCCAGTAAACCATATCGCTCTTGCGATGCGACTCTCAATACCATGCTCGCGTTTTTCACTTCCTTCACACGGGAATGCTTGACGTAAGCCTCCTCGATGCCCGGCAACAGGTAATGCTGTTTCAGTGTCGCCTGTTGGTGTCCAACCTTTTCTGCCACGGCCTTCATCACCTCGCGAAACTTCTTCTGCCGTTCCTTCTCGTCGCTGGACTTCGTGCCCTGCTTGAGAGCCGTCACCAGCAACGTGTTCGCGCCGTACCCACGAATATCCTTGGCTGTAATGCCGAAGTCCTTGAGGTAGCGGTTCACTTGTGCCGACTTGATGCTGACACCATCGCTGGTAGTCAACAACGGTGTGTCGCCCTTGCAATCGCTCTTGCACTTCTTGAGCAACTTGGCGATGGTGGCATCGGTCACCGTTTTCTCTTGGTCTACACCGGATTTCCCGACATACTTAATGGTAACTGTCTTACCGCTCACGGTAACGTGGCTATTCTTCCACCCAGTCACTCCGTAGTGGCCGTCCTTGGCCGAAGCGTCATTTCCTACACGGGAGGCCGTCTTGTCCATCAAGGCCACTGCAAGGGCTGTTAAACGTGTTTTCTCATCATCCGACTTGAGGTCGCTACTCACCTTACTGCGTAGGCTCTGTATGTTTTCGGCAAGGTGGCGGACAGACTTACACTTCTTCTGTCGGCGGGTCTGCTCTTCAGTTGTCATTGGTTTCTTAGCCATTATCGCCTTCCTGATATTTGACCCGGTCGTTGCCGTTTCAGATTATCTAATCCTCGTGGGTGTTCACCGTGCATCCTACGTTTCTTTACCATTGCACTGGCTTGTGTTTCCACTTTCCCACGAACTCCTGCTGACGCGCCCATCCGGCCACCTGCACCCGTTGCGATGTTATTCGGCTTGGTCGCTGTTCCCTTGTTGCAAATCCATACTGCACGTACAAACGAATCAGCAAGGTCATCATGTGCTCCGTCAACCTTGAGAGCACGCACCTCAATCTTGTTCTTAGACTTCCGCTCTGCCTCAAGCATGAGCATCTCCGGTATAAGCACCTCGTCATCGTACATGTCGAGCAACTGTTCTGCATATAGACCTTTAACGCACTGAAAAACCTCATGGTTTTTTGTATCCGTAAAGTGAATCATCTCAAATTGTTTGAAGCCTGCGCCGTGAAGCAACTCCTGCAATCCGTAACCAGTCATCTGGTCAAAAATTCCCTGCTTAATCGGAAACCAACGACACAGCTCCTTTATCTCTGCAACAATATCAGACATTTTTATAAGAGGCTGTCTGGCGTATTTGGTGCAACTACTGTAAATCGAGTTCGGCTGCTCCCATACATCGGACTGTCCGGCGAACCACACTTGCGCGTAATCGAGGATTACCTTGTTGTTCTCTTTGTGGACAATAACAATGGATGTCCCGTCATTCTTGAAACCAAGGTCGATACCCATGTAGTAAACCGTATCCGGCTTGCCTCTCGATGGTGCTTCTTTGCGCTTGATGCACTTCTTGAATTCTTCGGGGTCATCAATCCACGCAGTAATAGTATCACTGAACTCACCACCATACTCACACATGAAGCCAACACGGTCACGACGACGTGCAGTCTTAAGGTCTTGCGATGCAATGTTATATGGGTTGACCAAGCAAGAGTACATCTTGAACATCAAGGTTGTCTCAGGCTCGTCAAAGCTGTTCTGGAACAGGCTGTAGAAGTGACCTGACTTCGTGTACGGACTGGACAGGATAATCTTTTTACCGTCACCTTGGAAACCAGAGGTACTCGGCGTCAGGGCTTTATACACCTGTGCGTCCGAGAAGCGTCCCGCATTCTGAATAAAGAACGCGAACTCATCCATAATAACGACAATGGCAGAGTGACCACGAAGCGAGTTGGCAGAACAGCCACCCGTCAAACACATAATGTTACCTGTCTTTGGTCCCATCTTACGGTCAGCGTCGCTCTGTAACTTCATGTAGCCCAGCGTGCGGTTCAGGATGCGGTCCTTCAGGTACGGGCAAGCCATCGTATAGTTTACAATGTTACCATAGACCACGGCACTTTGCTCGTCCGTAGGAGCGACGTTCAAAATGGCAATCTCTGAGCCGGGCAGCAGCTTATAGTAGGCTGCCGGGTCAGAACGCTTAATGAGCTTATACAGTTCGTATGCGGAGATACAGGATGCAAGAACGGATTTGGAGCCACGACGACCGATAACCCAGACGTTCTCTGAAAATGTCTTGCCCGTTACGCTGTCAGTATTGCAACGACCTTCTTCGTAAAGCCACTGTAAGAACTCTACCTCACTGAACTCGTAAAGAATTTTGTCATTGACAAGGTCGGGTACGGGAATTTGCTTTGGCGTGTCGTCTAACTCCAAACCATAAGCACACTTAAGGATGAACTTCTGGACAGGATAAAGCCTGATTCCAAGACCCCACGGTGCCTCAAGGAAAGTGATTATGTCAACAACATCTTGTGTGTTACCGCTAACAAATTCATTGGCAATTTGAGCAATAAGATTATTACCCATGTGGTCACCTTCCCGCTCTCATCTCTTTGAACTTCTGATTGAGTTCTTTCTGCCAGTTTTCCATTTCATCGCCGAGAGTAGAAAAGAACAAATCCTTCATCTCATCGGCCATAGCCATTTTCACGAGAGTATCGTTCGCTTTGGCCATGAAAAAACGGAAAACAACCTGCATACTTGGAGAGTTGATATCCATACCTGATTCTTTTTCAAGCGCACGCTTGGCGGATACAGCCTTGATAGCCTTCTCCAATGCTTCTGCACGCTTGTACGAAATGACGGACGCATCCCGAAGGTCGCCATTCTGAGAGGAAATCAATTGATTCCCCAACAGGTTGTCCGTCTCTTTAATGACTTCGTGAATCAGTGCCGTCAGCATAGACTCAGTGTCGCCCTTACCATCGTCGAGTAGTCGTTCGATGATAGAATCTCGCCCGCCGTGGTAATCGCGGACAAGTTGGTTGCGGTACTCCATGACATTGGTACGTGCAGGAATAGAAGAATTTTTATTCTGCTCTACAACCCTGCCACCTACCGGAACCGCCTCCATGACGTCCACTCCGGCTTCCGCATCCATTTCGTCGAATTCATCCATTACCACTCCATTGAACTACCAAGTTCGATTTCCAAGTCTCCCGGACGTGATGGACGCTCATTGTAATCAATGTCTGTGCCGACGAACATCGGGTCTTCGTGCTGTGCCATGCTGACATCTTGTGCCACGATTTCATCAACCAAACCGAACTCCATCTCGCCACCCAACAAGTCAACGTCAATTGCCGCATCCATAGCCATTGCCGGATTAAGGTCAATCTCAAGCGGTGCATCAAGCTCGGCAATGAACAGGTCGTTCTCACCAAACTCGATAAGGCTGTCCATTTGGCCATTCGACTCTTCGAACAAATCGAAGTCGCCCTTGCGTTCCGGTGCCCGGTCAACGGGAATCGTCAACGAGTGATGCAAGCCGGATATCTCCGGCGTAGTCGCTCCCGTAAGCTGAATCGACTCGTCGAAAATCGACATGCCGTCAATCTCACGTTCCTGAATACGCATCTGTGGCGACGCCACACGTTCCGGGTTAACCTCAAGGTCACGATTGAAGGCTTCGGCCTGATGAACGTCCAACAGGTCAATCTCTGACTGACCCGCCAATATCACGTCGGTCATCTCACCAAAGATGCTGACGTCCAATGGTGCATCTGCTGCAAGAGCCGGGTCAATATCGAACTGATTCTGCAAGCAGTGATTAACCGGGTCGATGTCGAGGTCCGGCATGGAAGTATCCTCCGCAAACTCAATGTCTTGGTCTTGGGTTTTAATCAAGAACTCTGTCGCATCCACGCGCTCGGCGTAACGGACATTCTCCTGTGCGGATGCTTGACGATTCAACCAACGGAATGCTTCCTGCAACTTTGCAGTGCGGGTCGCATACTTGTCGTTGTTGACAATCTCTTCCTTCTTTGCATCGGGAAGCCCTGTCACATTCATCAATTCAATCAATGTCGAGTCCAGTGTTGACTCGTCAAGGTCACCCATGCCCGCATAAAGCGGCATCATGGTCTGCTGACAATGTGGAATCAGCTTCGGCTTGTAACCCTTGGCCTTTTCATCTGCCGCAGTTGTCGAGAAAAAATCGTCAATCGCGTTGCCAGATGTTTCCGCATCAGAAGCAATCTGTTGACCGCGACTGTCTGGTAACCAGAGGTAATCATCTTCGGCACGGGCCGCCGCGATAACATACTTAATGAAATGTTTATACGGATTGCCTTGGATGGCGGCGATAGCTTGGCGTGGGTCGGCATAACCACGAGTATCCACAGCAAAGCACCCAATGATACCTTCCATGCTGAACAATTCGCGTAGCTCACCAGCGGCCAACTTGAGAGAAGACTGCTCAAAGTTTGACCGGAGCCGTAGCTGAAGGTCTGCACCCATAACGCCACGGTTCATCAAGTCACGAGCGAAGATGATAACAGGCCCCGCGTCACCCAATGCGTCGGGCGGCAAGTTCCTATTTACACCACCTGCGGGAACTCGTACGTCCTCATCAGAGAAGGTGGGCTGAATTGTTCCGTAACCCCACTCTACCTCAAGGTCATCCTTCTTGTTGTTGTCTCGGTAATTCTCGCTTGGGTCATAATTCGGCTCGCCGTCCTTAATCAACCCTTCAACCATCCAATCGTGGTCAACAAGTGCGGCGCTTCTGGACGGGTCTTGTAATACGCTGTCGAGATTCATCTTATTCCTCCATTGCGCCATCGCAGTCCTCTACCGACAATACGTCGGTAGCGAATACTGGTTCGATGGCTTGCTGGTCATCTGTAATCTTCCAAAGTGCCTTCGTCGTCTTGTGAATCAGCGTGTTATCAGAACTCGCGGTAAACAACGAACGGGCCTTTCTCGAATTTGGCAAACGAGTAACAAATTCCTTGCTTCCATCCAGTGCAAAATCGATGCCAATGGACGAATGCCACGTAAAACCTTCAAAAATATCTTCAGACATGGTAGTGCCTCCTTTATATATAAGGGTCGAAATTAAAAGAATTATGAATCAGAAAGGAACGAAGCTCTCGCCCAGTGGCCCTTTTCCATCTTCAGGCTCGGAATAAACCCTTTTCACGATGTTAAGATTGGCCCGAATCACAATAAAAATTTCGTAAACGTCCCACATCTCGAATGCTTCGAGACGCCGGAGGCACTTATCGTACGCATATCGCACACGTACTTGGCTGATGCCCATTATTTTTGAAGTTAGAGTGAATGAGGACGTGTAGAACATCAAAGTGAGTATCTCACGTTCCTCGGCGGTAAAGTATTCGACCCCTCGCCTTCCTACGAAGTCTTCAAAGATGTCAAATACGCTGTGAAGGTAAAAAATGAACTTTAGCCGCCGCCGGATACGCTTGATGTCGTAACACAGGCTGGGCTGACTTCTCTCGATAATTTGCTGAACGTCTTTCTGCTTCTTACAAGAAACGAAAATCAGGAAAAGGATGTCCCGGTCTTTTTCGTTGAGGAAGCTTAGGATTGGTCGGAATGTACGAACTTGTGCTACGTCAAAGCGTGGTATCTCCTGTGGGGTTTCTACAACCTCACTGCGCTTCATGTTCTCAATGTTGCTGCCTACGTAACGTATCGTCACCGCTAACCTACCCCACAGAACTGAATCCCAGTATGGCTTGCCCAAAGGACTCCACTATCCATGAGATTATCAGTGACTACAGGAAACTTTAGCTTCCCAAAAAGAGAATCAACGAGTGTCAGGGAGCCTATCGCCATCTCCTCTTGGAACTTACGTGTATGGAATCGGAATAACACTTTGTATCTCCTGTGTCCTATATCGTCCGTCACAAATCCGGTCAAACCAGATAGATAGCCATCTTTTACTTTGACCATATCTCCAACCGAAAGGTTCACTGGAGACGCCTCTTCCTCGATGGATTCCATAAACTCGTTAACGTCCGCATCACTAAGATAGACTGGATTCTCATAAGTTGAAAGGACAGCCTTGATAGCGGGAGAAGACATTACCGATGAAAGATGTTGGTCATAATCGCTGCACCGGACAAAAGCATAATACTCTTCCACGTCCTTGTGTTCTTCTCCAAAAACTACGCGCAGCTCCAGTAAGTCTTCACCAAAGACTTTGTTTAATTCATTCTCAAGGATAGCCCGCCCCCTTCGATAAAAAGTCGGATTTACGATTAGGCATATCCAATCTGGAATCATATCCACCTTCCTAAAAAGACATACATAAACGAACGCCAAGCAGAACTAATTCCAACCGCCAATCTCTCCCAACGTGTTTTTTGAACGCGCTTCTGTAGGAACCAAATCAGCATGGCCAACTTGGGATACACATCGCCGCAACGGGCAGGGGAGCGCAAGATTTCCTCGAACTCCTGCTCAACGTCTTCCTTTGTCTTGCGGCATGTGAACTTGCTACACCGCTTTGCCACTTCATCTTCGTTGCATACGAACACCTCACGACGTAGGGCTTCCAATACCGCTGGGTTTTGACAGATGCCTACCCGTCCCTTGCCTTTGATTCCCACACGCTCATTAAACACACAATTCCGGCATGTTTGAGACAGGAAGTCTTCATTGCGCTTACGCAGGCGGGCCGCCCGAAGCTCCTCAAACTTTTCCTCTACTTCTTTTGTGTCACGCATTCAAATCTCCATTTGTGCAAGGAGTAAATCCATCTCTCGCTTGCTCCCAAAATGCTTTAAGGGAGTCTCAAGATTGATATTTTCTTCTTCACATTCCTTCGTGGTAGGTGGACGTTTCAATCTCCGCCAGAAAGCGAGGTAGGAGTTCAAAACTTGCTTCATAGACACCTCTCTGGCGTAGGCAGTAAGGTTGCCGAAGCAACCCCATTCACGATAGACAAAATGCAAGGACGGGATTATGTCCGGCCGTAACATTCTTGTCGCGTGGTATGCCGTCCTTGACCAGAGACCAAACTCAATAACAGCCAAGGCCATGTATTTGGCATCGAATTTGCCGATGCTCGGAGGTGGTGGCCCGTGGGCCACTAATAACGCTTGGCTCCATTTACCGAACTCTTTTCGGTAGTCGTGCAGGTTGGGGTCTCCTTCCTGCCTTGCCGATTCAAGACCCCTCGAAGAACGAATATCATTCTCCTTGAGGTATTGAATCAGCTCATCGTGCGAACGCACCCTTCGTGGGTGTCGATTGTAAGCACGCTTTTTACGGCCAAGGTTTAATCGCCTGCGTTTGTCCGCAGGCATGTGGATGATGTCATCAAGTCGAGACATTTACCTTTGCTTAAGCCGTGGCGGCTTCTGGTATTACGTCAATGATATCGCTGGCCGTCATAGGCACACGCTTGATACCATCACCGGGCACGCCCTCTGGAGCACTTGATTCCGGTGGTAACGCATCCGGGTCAAGGATGTTCGGAATATCGTCGGCAATCTCTGCCGCTTCACGTTCCATTGGGTCTTTGGCGTCGGGATTCTCAAACCAGTTCGGGACGCCGCCGGTAGCTGCAAACTCAAGCATATACATACACACTTCGGGCTTGAGCTTTCGGGCATACATCTTGGACTGTTCATCGAACGCACCTTCGGGAACCGCACACATGATGTGAAACACCGATGTGTTCTTCTGCCGCTGTGTCATGTCCTTCCAGAACGACTCAAACACCTCAAGGATGTAAGGCTTGCCATTCGTGAACACATGCGACGGATAACCGACTGAGTGCAGCTTGACGGGGAAGGTGCTCTTTTTCTTCTTGGTAAAGACGATGTTAAAACCGTCAATGTTGAATCCGTCGAACATTCCCGGAAAGCGGTCACAGAACGCCTGCATGATGTCCTTCACTTCGGGGTCTGAATAGTAATCAATATACTTTGACATAGTTTTTTCCTATCGTTTGTCGAGCTTTTTGAAAAGCTCAAGCGTTTCTGAATCAGTGGTGGTTGGCACGCCATCGCTATCTCCCAAGTAAGGCAACTCAACGATAATACCCTCTTCCTTCTTCATAACAATTTGAAGGTCGATAAGCATTGCGTTAAATGGTGATGCCGCGTTGAGATAAATCTCAACAACTTGCGGATTGTCCTCGTCACGGGGTTCGTCTTCTGGTGTGGCGTCTTCGTTCCACAACTTGCGGATGCGGCCACGAATGCGGTCATGCCATTCGCTTATGGGAGTCAGGTGAGACCCATACCCATCTTCTCCGCGTTCTGAGATAACCTCATTATCGACCTCCATTATGGAGTCGTACTCCTCGCCTACATGGTCATCCCAATTACGCTTGGCGACAATAAGAAATGTCTTCATGGTTGCTCCTGTTTCATGCTGCCCTCGCAATGGCTCCGGCGATTTTCACCGTCTTGCCCCACGGGTATGGATATTCTTCTTTAGGTAAGTCCGTCGTCAAAACGAACAATACCGGAATGCGGAAACGCTTTTTCACCTTTGGTGCGTAACCATCGGTAAAGTAAATCGCCGCGTCGTGTTTGCCTTCTACTGCCTTTAGTGCCAAATCAAAGTACGTGCCGCCTCTGCCGTGAATCTTGCCGTCCCATTTGCCTCGGTATTTCGTAGGTGCGTGAACATGTGTATCGACCTGATACACTGTCACATTGTTGCCATTTTTCCAAATCCAATAAATCTCATTCATCAACAAAATGATGTGCTCATCGCTCATTGACCCTGACGTGTCCACGATAAGGGCAAGGTCTAACACATCTCCCATCCTTGTCCCCGGCCGCGTGCCGAACCGCTTAGAAATGCGTTTCTGCGTGTAATCAAGCACGCTGTTGGTAGCTATTGATACGAACATGCGGAGAACCCTCGTCCACGGAATCATTGGTGGCTTGGGCTTTAGGAAGTCGTCTATCTGCTGAATAATCTCACCCGGTATGTTCCCGTAGTTACCACCACACAGGTCTTTGGATTTTCGGATGATGTCCTTTACGAACTCTTGCGCCATGTCGTCACCCTTGACGTCCTCCCACATTGAGTGGGCTGCCATTGCGTCGATGATATCCTTGAGCGTACCACCGGCAGATGCCTTCGCATCTTTCTTGTACTGCTCGTTGTCGGCAAGCTCACGGTAATACCACATCGCTGACTTGCGCTCCGGCAATCCATAACGGCTTGGGTGAATCCACGATTCGTGTAAGTGCGAGGACGGCAAATAGCTGTTCACGACACAGTCTAAAGCGTAGTTGCCACGCCGGTCGTCGTCAAACTTTAGGAATAGGTGTCCAAGGGCAACGTGCATTATCTCATGCTCCATTGCGCCGCAAACGTAATGCCATCCCTGTTCTTCCCCGTCTGCCCGTGCTTTGAGCACCGGAACATTACCCTTGCGCTCTTTGAGTGCTTTCTTTATCTCGGCCTCAATGAGGCGAACAAAATAACCATCGTTCAGGTAGAGCTTTATGAAGCGTCCGCCGGGTGGGCGACCCACTGCTGCTGTGTCAATTTGGTGTGGGTCTTTGACGTGAATCCGTTGGAATTGCTGAATAATATGTCCATAAAATTCCTTGTCTCTTGCGATGTCTACAATCGCTCTCACTAAGGTTTTACGTATATCAATCTTACTCATTCCATTCTCCAGTTGCTCTATTATACTCTCCAACCTTGAAAATGTTGAAGGTATTAAGCAAAAAAGCCCGCAATGCGAGCTTCTGTACTGGGTAGGATTGTAAGAGCTTCAGCCGCCGTATGTTACAGCCATGTCGCGACACTCGTCCGGCAATCCAAGGGCGTCGATGTAATCTGCCAGTGGAATCTTGCTCGATAAAATTCCGGCCCGGCGAGACTTTCGCTTTATGGCAGAGACAGATTCTGGCTCACAGTTGGAAATGAACATCGGGACGTTCGGATAGTTCTTGTCCATCCACATGGCAGTCGCGGAAGTGCGGAGAAGGTGCGAGTCAATAATTACGGCCTTGACACCCTTGTCACCAACTTCTTCAAATATCCCACCAATAAGACCTACATCTCGAATGTGTCTGACATTGATTTTCAGATGGCAATGCTCCACAAGGAACGTCAAGAAGTCGGAAATTTCATCTTTCTCGTCAACCACCAAAACAGAACCCTTACGAGCACTCCGGTAGTTCCGGCACCTCTGGAAGAACGTCTCACATTCCGCATCGAACTTAGCCGTACTGTGCTTGATTTGGCCTATCATTTTTTACCGCTCTCCTTATTCGTTGAGCTTGATTTCGACACGGTCGAGAACCTTCTCAATGCGCTTATTTTGGTCAGTAATCGTCTGGAGAACAGCATTCGTCTCCTTCAACAACTCAACGAACTGGTCGTTACGCTTTTCTAACAGCGCCCCCATAGAGCGATACAGGTAAGCAATGGCGACAATCAAAACCGCACACATCCCCCAACCGCCGAATTGTTCCAGTATTTTTGCCATCTCTGCCATGAATGCTCTCCTAAAATTTGTAAACACATTCTGTGTCTCTTCACTAAATGACAGATTATCAAAGAATTATTTACTGCCGTAAACTTCCGCCAAGCCCTCGATAACGATATAGTCTGGAGCGCATTGAGAATTCTCCATATTATACGGCTGGGCCAGTTGGGCCTTGTGTCCCCTGTAATCCGGTCGCGGAACCTGTAGCACCTAAGTATACAACTCCCGTACCAAGTGTACCAAAGTCCGTAAGCAGTCCATCAACGAAGGTCAACTGCCTCGAACCCGCAAGCAGGTTGACACCTTCCTGTATCATGCTCGTAACAACCAAGAATGAAGTTGATAATCCAGA
>Ga0307377_10005599_pt1 | contig 13417 bp, 13 predicted proteins | sample TR3MG_FD_202535 | JGI IMG/M metagenome (GOLD analysis project Ga0307377, IMG submission 202535) | Soil microbial communities from Risofladan, Vaasa, Finland - TR-3 | ecosystem: Environmental > Terrestrial > Soil > Coastal area > Acid sulfate soil | place: Finland: Risofladan, Vaasa | collected... | reverse complement strand
CCGTTGACCGAATCCGGTCAAATCCTTATAATGCGTGGCTTGTTCATTCCCTGATAGCTCAGTTGGTAGAGCGACGGACTGTTAATCCGCAGGTCCCTGGTTCGAGTCCAGGTCGGGGAGCCAGATAGATAAAGGCCCGGAAGGTTTCAATACTTTCCGGGCCTTTTGCTTTTGTGTAATTCCTGTGTAATTGCGCCAAAACATGCTTTAGTAGGCGCACGTGATGATGAAATTCTGCGGCGGGTTTCATCTTACCCCCTCACCGCTGGCGCAGATAGTCGACCATTGAATCAACTGGATTAACACCATCTTCTGAATCGGTGCCCAAATCCTTTGGCGTGACCTCAGGATTCGGGAAAACGCCATTAATCGCCCAATCGAAGCAACAAAGGTCACGGATCATGATGGCCAAATCATCCATCTCTCCGGCCTCACGGCACTTTAAAAAATGGTTGATAGCGCCAGCGCACAAATCGGCGATTTGTATCTGTGGATGTTCCTCGGAATTTCCTTGTTCCAGCGAGATTGCACGTAAAGGAAACTTGAATTTCCGACGGTCATAGCCGATCAACTCTGACGCTTCGCCATTAATGGCCATCATGCTTCTGAAATACTCTTGTGACGCCAAAACAGGTTTGGAACCATCGTGAACCACACGAAAACGATCGGGTTTCCGTTTTCCCCATTCATTGATGTGCTGGAAAAGTGCAGGGATAGCAGGATCAAGCACCATCGGATTAATCCCTTCAAACCAAACGTCAAAGAGGCTTTGTTCCGTAAATGGCCATAGATCGCCCTTAAAATCTTCGTTGGCTGATGCGTCCACCATAGCCCGGCCAGCCACGAAAAAGGCGTCCGCTTGAACATCAGACCGATTACGCATGAGATCGACGAAACTTTGAAGAAAACGATCGGTTAATTCTTTACCGCAAAATGCTGGCATGCAGTAATAAAGCATGTTTGACATGGCGATGTTCGCACCACGCCGATACAAATCTTCCCCTATCTCATGGATTAGCGATTCGGCGATGAGGTCGACCATTTTAGTGACCACCATGAATCGCTTGTGATAAACGTCAACAACAACACGGCTGCTGTTCATGCGTGGGTCAGCGAACAGCCGCGTCAGCCTTCCGACCCCCTCGGTTGTTCTCTTAAGCACCTTGAATTTTGCTTCGCCGCCCTGATGCGAACGGACATGTTCAAGTAAAGTTAGTGCTTCCGATTGGCCGAAATCGTTAGATGCGAGAACAAAGAAAGGCTGCATCTCATCGATGAGCCTCTCGCCAGAATTACCCGATTCATCACAATATATGGCTGACATGGTATTCAACTAGACTTCCTGTAGCGTTCCGCCAGCTTATCCATTGCGCTTTCGATATGCGTGCCGTTCTGGTGGCTGTAGCGTTCCACCATGCTCAGGTTCTTGTGGCCGGAAATCCGTTTCACCGTTGGCAAATCCACCCCAGCCTGTACCAGATGAGTGATCGCGGTATGGCGTAGCGTGTGCCGCACAACCTGCTTGGCATCCAGCCCGGCATTCGTCACCACGCGCCGGAAAGGCTTGTCGAGGTTGACCGTATGCCCTTCCTTCGCGCCGGGCGACGGGAACAGCCACGGCGTGCCCGGTTGCAACACCTTCACATATTCGGACAGAAAATCGGCAAGGTGCGTGGTGATGGGCTGTTCCCGTGCGCCTGCCTTGGCTTTCGGAATGTAGATCGTGCGCCGCTCCAGGTCGATGTGCTCGCGGCGGATGCCGAAAATCTCGCTACGGCGCATGGAGGTTTCCAGGCCGATGAGGATGAACGGGTAAATCTGGATATTCTGGTCTTCCTGCGCGGCTTTCAGTAGCCGCTCAATCTGATCTATCGTCAAATAGGTAATCCGCCCGCTGCTCTCCTTCAAGCGCTTGATGGCTGCTGGCCTGTGATCCAGCCAAGTCCATTCCACGGCCTTGGTGAACAGGTGCGATAGCGCTGCCAGTTCGCGGTTGATGGTGCCCGGCTTGGTCTTGCCTTCTTTATAGAGCGGTTGGCCGTCCTTGGTGACGTTGTGTTGGGCATCCTCATCCAGGCGCTGCTTCTTGTACCGCTCCACATCGAAGGTGCTGATTTTCGATAATGGCAAAGTACCGAAGAACGGCACGAGGTGCATGTTCAGCCGGTAACGCTTCATCTTGAGGTCTTTGCCGCCTTCCTGCTCCAGCTTGACCAGATATTTTTCTGCGGCATCGGCAAAGCCCAGCGCGATCTTGCGCCCCTTGGGCAGATTGAGCCGCCCGGCCTTGGCATCCTGCCGCGCCTTCTCGATGAATTCTTCCGCCTGGGTGCGCGTGGTGCCGTCCGATTCGCGCCCAATCACTCGGTGGATGCGCTGCCCGTCCACCATGACGTTGACGGTAAACAAGCCGTCGCCATTGGGCTGGCGCTCGAAGGTGATGCCGTGCTCGTTGACCTTCTCGCCGGGCGCGAGTTTGCGCATGGCGGGACGGGTAAGCTTGATATAGGTCTTAGCCATGATGCCCCCTAAAATGGAATGTCGGCGTCAAATTCATCAAAGGAGTCGGCTTTAGGGTCGGCTTTCATTTTGACCCATGTAGGCAAGGTTGATTTGTCGGCCTCGCCTTTTGCCACGGCGTTGAATGTCTCCCAGTGTTCACGGAGCCGTTCAAAAATAAGGCTGCTTTCATCAATGCGCCAAGTCCATTCCCCGCTTCCCTTGTCGTAACGCCCCTTCCAAAGCAAGCCATTTTCCCGGACAAGTTTCCAAAGTGTCTGTTCTTCATGCGTGAGCATGTCCGGGTAGCGGATAGCCAGCTTGGCAAAACGGTCGGGATCGTCAACGTCCCACAAGTTCGCCGCCTCGTCGGCGATTGACTTGTCATTCTGGCCGCCAAAGGTTTTGTCCTCGTCTATAAGCACACGATTCAGGCTTTCCTCGATTGCCCACTCGATATAGCTTGATACCGTGCGCCGCTGTTTCCTGGCCGCAAGTTCGGTCAGATACCGCAATTTAGGGTCAAGCCGCACCGTCACCGTTTCCGATCGTGAAAGCTTGCCGCCCCCGCTTTTGCGTTTTTCCTGTTCAGCCATTTTCGTATCCTCCACGTCAAAGGTTCTAATGTGTTCCAGTTAATTCTAATCGCACATGTGTTCTATTGCAACACATTTTTATATCGTGTAATCTTGTGCTGTCTTTCAATACATATAAAGGTAGCGCGATGACTGATCTTATCCAACGCAAAGAAGTGACGCTGTTCCCCGATGGCCGGATGGACACCAAGAACGCCTCCACCTATACCGGCCTTTCAGAAAAAACGCTGGCCATGATGCGCTGCAACGGCAACGGGCCGAAGTTCGTCAAGCGGGGCCGGATTTTTTATTTCCTGGAGGATGTAGACGCCTGGCTCAATGCTGGAGGGCGTTGCACCAGCACGGCGCAAGCACAACAAGCAACGGCCTAATGTCTCGTGGGGTATAAAAAGAAAAATCCACTTTCCCCGGAGCGCCGCGAGCCGGGAGGATTTGCCGCCCTGCCTCACTGCCTGCTGGAAAGCCAGGTTTACATCGGCCTATCCGCCCACGGCATCAAACTGCTGAATGATCTGATGACGCAGTTCAAGGGCTTCAACAACGGCGATTTGTGCCTGGCGTGGACGATCATGGAAAAGCGCGGCTGGAAATCGCGCGACACTCTCGACAAGGCGCGCAAGGAATTGCTGGAGGTGGAACTGATCCTGATTACCCGCTACGGTGACCGCAAGCGCCCCAATCTCTACGCGCTCACCTTTTTTGCAATCGACGAATGCGGCGGCAAGCTCGACATCAAACCCACGGAAAAACCAACCAGCCGGTGGCGGCTACATGAACCTTTGCCACCTCTCAAAATTAGAATCACTCCCCCGCCGGGCGGGTTAAATGAGGGCGATATAACACGCCCGGCGAGTGACCCAACCACACCAAACGCCGAATATATCCCGCCTGCCGTGTCAAATGAGCCAATTTTGGAAATGTTATGACACGCCCGCCGTGCACCTTTCTATATAGCCATACCATAAGGAATTTGTTTGCAGGGTTTGGGGTGAAGGTGGGTTCAGCAACGTCACGGAATGCAAGGCGGGCAAGGATAGTGAGCTCTTCCCACGATTGAAGAATGATTTTACGGGCTGGCTAGGGTAAGATTACCCGCTTTGGATGCAGTTTTCATCCGTATGCCTGACCGTCAACAAACGGCCTCGTGCGTGGCCAACAAAAAAGACTGACGGAGAAAGAACCATGACACCCGAACAACGACAACGAATCATCGAAATCCTGCTTGCCGGAGGCGATGTGGCGCCGGAGTGGTCACGTATCCTGTTCCCGCCGGAGAAGCGGGAGTACGAGCTGGTCTATCACGGCAAGGAGCGCGAGGAAGACATCATCGCCAACACCCTGGCCGTGCCTTTGCAGCCGGTGCGCACCTTCAACAAGAACGGCGTGGAATGGCACAACAAGCTGATCTTCGGCGACAACCTGCAAGCGATGAAAACCCTGCTGGAAATGAAGCGGCGCGGAGAATTGTGCAACGCCGACGGTACGCCCGGCGTGCGGCTGGTGTATATCGACCCACCGTTTGCGACGAAACAGGAGTTTCGCGGCAGCCAAGACCAGAAAGCCTATCAAGACAAGGTTGTTGGCGCAGAGTTCGTGGAGTTTACGCGCCGCCGACTCATTTTGTTGCGCGAGCTTCTCGCTGACGACGGATGCCTTTATTTACACCTCGACATCAAGAAGATCCACTACCTCAAGGTAGTGCTGGATGAAGTATTCGGTGAGGGGTGTTTCATTAACGAAATTATCTGGCAACGCACAGCGTCGCACAACGATCCAGGTAGATATGGTTGCGTGCATGACACTCTCATGCTTTACCGAAAGGGCTCTTCCTATATTTGGAATGCGCCCAAGACAGAGCAGTCCAAAGATTACATTGATAATTTTTTTGTTTACGCTGAGTCACCTGACAAGGCAAGATGGGTAAAACTGAAGAGAGGTGAAAACGCACCTTCTGGTTGGGAACGGTATCGGTTGGGTAATTTTGCCAGCCCCCATCCTAGACCAAACTTGACCTATGACTACAAAGGATACAAGCCGCCCGCAAATGGGTGGAAGGTTAGCATTGACCGAATGCGGCAGATGGACGAAGAAGGATTGTTGCACTTTCCGCCCGACAAAAGTGGTCGGATTCAATCAAAACAATACTTGAAAGATACCTTGGGCAATAAGGCGGTGTCGGATGTCTGGCTTGGAATCAGCCCAATTCAGGCACAGTCGTCAGAGAAGCAAAACTACCCGACACAAAAGCCAGAGCAATTGCTGGAAAGGATTATTTCCGCTTCATCCAATCCCGGCGACATCGTTATTGACGCTTTCGGAGGTTCAGGCACCACCTGCGCCGTCGCCGAAAAGCTTGGCCGCCGCTGGATCGGCATCGACTGCGGCAAGCTGGCAATCTACACGATTCAGAAACGCCTGCTCAATCTCAAGGCCGACATCGGCAATAAGGGCGCGCCGCTAAAGGCCAAACCCTTCACCCTCTACAACGCCGGCCTTTACGACTTCGCCCGCCTCAAAGATTTGCCCTGGGACGACTGGCGGCGCTTTGCGTTGACCTTGTTCGGTTGTCAGGACGAGCCGCAGCGCATCGGCGGTATCCACTTCGACGGCACACTGAAAGCCTGCCCGGTGCAAGTGTTCGACCACCGGCAGCAAGGCGGGGCAACGATCAGCGAGGACACCTTGCGCTCCATGCACGAGGCGGCAGGATCGAAGATCGGCACGCGCATGTTCATCATTGCGCCGTCGCTGGCCTTCGACTTTCAGCAGGATTACATCCAGATCGGCGATGTGCGCTACTACGCCCTGCGCATTCCGTATTCCATCATTCACGAGTTGCACCAGCGGGAATTCATGGCCTTGAAGCAGCCAGTGGACGAGATGGCGGTGAATGACACAGTGGATGCCGTGGGCTTCGATTTCATTAAGACGCCTGAGCTGGACTACACTGCGGGCCGGTGCAACCCGGAGGGAGAGTTGCTGGAAGAGGCGTTTATCCGCATCGACAGCTTTTACAGCGAGGCAGCCGTGCGCGAACCGATGCAAAAGCGCGGCAACCGCGAAACCATGTCGATGGTGATGCTGGATTACGACTACGATGCCGAGGCCGATGTGTTTGACCTGGACGAGGTGTTTTACGCCGGGGCCATCGAGGCGGCAGGCTGGGAGGTGCGCTTTCCCGCTAACCGGCTGGGCGAGAAGATCATGGCGGTGTTTGTGGACATCTACGGCAACGAGGCGCGGGTGGTGATCCCCGCCGCCGATTTCGCGCCTGCCAAACCCGGCAACAAGGCCGCATCGACCAAAACCAAGAGTAAGAAAAAATGAACGCCACCGCCCGCCGCACGGAAGACCGCCGCACGTTTCGCAACGAGGATTTGCTGCTCGCAGTTCGCCCGCACGATCCGGCACGCTGGGACGAAACCCGCTACGAGGCGTTTCTTGATGCGCTGTGCGGGCATCGTGAATACCAGAAGGCGGCGATTCGCACGGTGCTGAGTTACTGGCTGGGCGGGCGCTATACCGACCTGCGCCAGTTGGCGAAAGAGAATTTCGAGGCAAACGAGGAACTGCACCACCGCTGGAGTCGCTGGGACTCGATGCAACCGCATTTGCAGTTGCCCGAACAGCTTGCCTGTTCGCTCGACCTAGCGACGGCAACGGGCAAGAGCTTTGTGCTCTATGGCATTGCCGCCATTCTGCTGGCAGAAGGCGCGGTGGATCGCGTGCTGGTTTTGTGCCCCTCTAACACCATCGAATCCGGCCTGCTGGGCAAGTTCAAGGAACTGGCGACAAATGCCACCCTGCGCGACTTGCTGCCGCCGGAGGCGCGCATTGCGACGCCGCGCGTTATCAACGCTTCGGAAACCATCGTGGACGGGGCGCTGTGCGTGGAAAATTACCACGCCATTCTTGAGCATGTGAATTCATCCATCCGCGACAGCCTCAAGGGTCAGGGCGCGCGGGTGGCGGTGCTCAACGATGAGGCGCATCACGTCGCTAATGAAACCGGCGCAACGCCCGGCAAGTGGAAGGAATTTTTACAATCGCCCGACTATGGCTTTCGCTATGTGCTCGGGGTTTCCGGCACCTGCTATGTGGGCGACGAGTATTTTTCCGACGTGGTGTTCCGCTATTCATTGCGCCAAGCCATCGAGGAACGCTTCGTCAAGAAGGTGGAATACGTCGCCGAAATGCCCGCCACCCACGGGCAGGAAGATCGCTGGCAATTGATCTGGCAGCGGCATGACGACTGGAAACGGAAGCTGAATAGCCGCAACATCCGGCCATTGACCATCGTGGTTACGCAGAAAATCGCCGCCTGCAAGCAGGTGGCGGAAGAACTGGTTGATTGGCTTGCCGCCTGGGAAAAGATCAAGCCCGAAGAGGCGCGCGCCAAGGTGCTGGTGGTGACCTCCGCCAAGGAACATCAGGTCAACGTAGCAACGCTAAAGATGGTGGACAGCCCGGCCAGTAAAGTGGAATGGATTATTTCAGTGTCCATGCTTTCCGAAGGCTGGGACGTGAAAAATGTGTTTCAGATCGTGCCGCACGAGGAACGCGCCTTTAACAGCAAATTGCTGATCGCCCAAGTGCTGGGCAGGGGCTTGCGCAAGCCGGATGGCTGGAGCGGCGAAGACCCGGTGGTGACGGTGTTTAACCACGATTCATGGTCAGGCCGCATCAAGCATCTGGTGGATGAAATTCTTGAAATAGAACGGCGGCTCTCTTCGCGGCCACTGGCTGAATCACCATATCACTTCACGCTGCATAATCTGGACTACACGCGCAAAGAGGAAATCACCGACCACCCTCAAAGCGGTGAGTATCAGATTTTCGACAAAGGCTATGTGGTGCTGCCCTCTCAAGTCGTGGATCAGGCCGTGACGGTGGAATTCGAGGAGGCGCTGACCGGCAAGCATTCTAAGTTTAATGCGACGATCCGGCAAAAGACGTTTTCGGTGGAGGACGTGGCCGAGCAGCTTTACCAGCGGCTCAAGGGCATTGACCAGGAATCAGCCGACGCCGAAGACCCGGAAGACCGCACCAGCTACGCCAAACGCTTTCCGCGCGAGAAGTGCGCGGCCATCGTGGCCGAATCATTGGAACAGGCGGGCATTACTGATGGGCGCATTACCGACGACAACCGGCAGAAGTTCTTGCAAGCGCTGGGGCCATTGCGACGCAAGGGCACCAAGCGCGTGGTTTACGTGCTGTCGGCAGAGGCGCTGGTAACGATTAACACCGCCACCAGGCAAGCGGAAAGTTGTAGCGCGGCAGAGTTACGCCGTGGCTCGAAAACTGTTTTTTTTACCGAGGGCTGCATGGCGACGTTGAGCGACGAGCAGCAGGAGTTTTTCGCGGAGGTTGACGACCAATATGGCGACTTCACCGGATCACGCTTTCCCATCGCCAACCCGGCGGACTTCAAGACACCAGTGAATCTCGCCATTGCCGATGCAGGCCCCGAACGGCGCTTTATGGGAATGCTGACAGATCGGCAAAACGCCAAACAGTTTGATGCTTGGCTGAAAAACGCGGCAATGAATTTCTACTCACTCGAATACGCTTGGAAGAAAGGCGAACACCCCAAGCGCGGCGAGTTCAACCCGGATTTCTTCATCAAGCAAGGTGACCGTATTTTCGTCGCGGAGATCAAGGACGAAAGCGAGATTTCCGACCCGTCGCCGGAGAACGTAAAAAAACATGAGTATGCCCGCGCGCACTTTGAGCGGCTGAATGACTGGCTGGAAAAAAGCGGGCAGTCGGTGCGTTACCAGTTCAACATGCTGGCTCCGCGTGACTTCAATGCGTTTTTTCAGAAGTTGCGTGAGGGTGCATCGGGCGGGTTTCGTTTGGAGCTGGATGTGGCGATGATTAACGCGGGAACGAAGGCTGGGACGTGAACAGCCGTCATTCGATGCCTGCGATTATAAAGAACTAAGTATTATCCCGTAACTTTGACAGGATCACGTCTTGGGAATCAAACCTAACAATAACGGCAGGAACAAAAAACGCTCAACCGGCACATGGGGCAAGGTAAAGCAGGTTTTTATTAGCTTGTGGCATCGGCTTCGTTTGATGCTACCAACTCCCGCGAACGCGATGCGTTATTTCGCGGTCAATTACACCTTTCTTTACCGCGTGGTGGGGGCGGCTATCGCGGGTATTCCACCTGTCATCATCAATAGCTACTACCAAGTACAAACGTTTTCTGACGAGTTTCGTAAAGCGTGGCCCGCAATTGCCTATTTGCTCGACAATCACGTCCTGATCGGCTGTCTGGCCGGCGGACTGTGGATATTTTTTATTATGTGGTTACGGCGGTTTCTGCTGTCATTCGTTGACCCGTCACCGCCTGGCTGGGATACCGCACCTTCAGTAATCCTGAAAGCCATCGACAACATCGTAGGGGCGAAACAGCAACGCTTCTCTGACTTTCTGAAGAAGATGGGTAACGCTTCGCATCCTCCGACGACGGGCGACATTTTTTCTTCAATAACCCAGCCTACGAATCAAATTTCGGAGTTGGTCAAAGGGATTTATTCAACATTCGACGTACTCCTGCGCGGCACTCTTCCATCAAAGTTTACCTTGAAAACCAATCTGGCCGTTATCAACGGCGATGGAAAGATTGTGGCCATCCAGTATCACTATCCAAGTAATCTTCCGGTCAGGTCATCCATGGATGCCTTGAACAAGCCAAATTCGACGATACGGCGTGCCGTCATGACCAAGAAACCCATCGTAGTCGAAAGCACTCTAGCGGAAACAGCAAAGCAGAAACCGCGATTTGTTGTTACTGATCCGGCATATTCTCAAGAGGACGGCTCGTTGGTATGCTATCCTATATCACTAGAAGGCATTGACAGCGTGGTGTTTGTGCTGTCAGTATATGCTGATGTTCCAGGCGCATTCAAACCCAAGCATCTCGATGCTTTCAAACAGGTTATTGAACCATTCGCACTTCGCCTCAAACTTGAGTATGCATTGCTGGCTATGAAGGAAGGGAGTCCATCATGAATGCCGTCACAAAGCAGCAACTCATGGAAAAAGTAATTAACGCCATTGAGCGAGACAGTCAATCCAACCAAACCGCCAACACAAGCCAACTGAGACAAGAAAGTGAGCGCTTGGCGGGTCAGGTACGCAAGGTGGAAAGTGTTTTTCAGCGTACCGCACAAGCTGAAAAAACGTATCGTTGAAATCTTGACCGCTCAGTCACGGCGCTTGCAAGAGAACCGCAAGCCCCGCGCCATCGCTGCACCGTAGCAATCTGACAAAGCGCCGAAGGCATAAAACCGCCATCGGCTTGCCGCTCTAGCCAAGTTGGTTCCGCTCCGTTTCCGCCGCCGCTTCACCACTGCGCGCCTCGCGATAAACCCCGCCAGGCGCTTGCGGTTCGCAGGCGGCTAGTGCGGTGCCGGCTGAAAGCCCGGTGCCATCTCGCCGTTGGGCAATGGTCTTGTCGTGCGGCAAAGTAACATAATGCCGAAATTATGCGCAATGGCCCAAGAGCCACAGTTCGGCTCGCGCCCGCATAATTTGCATTATGCTAAATTGCCGCCCGGTTATTGTTCTTGATTCCCCGCCCACCCAGCGGGTCAGGCTACGCGGGGTCGCGCTACGCTGCTCCTTTCCCACTCACCTGCCCCGCCCCCATCCGCCCCAAGGGGCTCCCTCAAAACCGCCGGTCAGTCCTTGGGTGTATCCCTCCGCCCCAAAGCCACCACGATGCGCCGCACCGCCGCCCGGTCAGCATCGGGCAGGGTTTGCCACAAGATTGCCAGTTCAGCGGCTTCCGGGGTCATTCCTTGGGGTGTAGGGGCTGTTTCCGTTTCCTCCAGCAGCCAGGCAAGGCTTTTGCCGAGCGCTTTGCATAGCCGCTCCAGCGCTTCCAGGCCGGGGTGAGACTTACCGCTTTCCAGCTTGGAAAGGCGCGTCTGTTCAAAATCAGCGCGCGTTGAAAGGTCGCGCTGGGTAAGCCCCTGCGCTTCTCGTTCCGCCTTGATACGTTTGCCGAGAGATAAAAGATCGGTTGCCATTGCGGCATTGTATGCAGAATCTGCATAAATCTCTAGCTGAGCTTGCATCATGCGCATCCGGCATTTAACATATGCACTTCATGAATCAACAAGCCAGGAGGCCGCACCATGAACAAGTCCGAAACCATCGACCAGATTGCCCGTTCCGCCGAGATTACAAAAACCGCCGCCAAGCTGGCGCTGGATGCGCTGGAAACCCATATCAAGGCGCACATCGACGCCGGGGAGCGCGTGCTGTTGCGTGGGTTGGGCAGTTTCTCCAGGGGCGCGCCAGCTCAGAAAATCGGGCGCAATCCGCGCACCGGCCAGCCGCTGACTTATACCGCCTACCATCACGTCACCGGCGCGCCGTCATTTAGCGAAAGCAAGCTGTATAAGGAAATCAGCGCGGCCATTCAGCTTTCAGAAGGTGCAACCAAGCGGGCCATAGACGCATTCAAAGGAATCATGAAAGTGGCTTTGAAGAAGGGCGACATGGCAGCATTGAACGGCTTCGGCTGTTTCTACGTGGGCAAGCGCGCCGCCCGCAACGGTCGCAACCCGCAGACCGGCGCGACGATCAAGATTGCCGCCGCCCGTGTGCCACGCTTCCGGGCATCCAAAACCGGCAACAAGGGCGGCAAGTTCAGCCCGGCCAGCGCGTTGAAAGATGCTGTTAATTAACGTCAATAAATTCACATATGGAAACCACGCCGGAAGCCTTGTTTCAAGCAGTTTTCGGCGATTTAACTGCCAGCAAACCATGCAAACTTTCCAAATGATTTCGGTAAAATATGGGCGGCATCGGCTCCGGTAATCGCTACCGTTACGGCACCAAAAGCACTGTTGAAGGCCGTACCAGTCTGGACATAAACCGCTGGGCGCGCGAAGGCTACCTTTCGGCTGGCCGGTCGTTCAGTTGGAAATGGACTTGGGGCGACGGCAGCAAATCCACCATCAGCGTGCGCGTGGAATCTGCCTGGTCGATACGGCTTACCTATCGCACCCGATCTGGCGGCGAGGTGGACTGGACGGATGTCGATTACCGCATCCAGCTAGAGCGCACGCCATGCCGCTTCGGCGGCGAGCGCGTCTGGTTCCGTTGCCCCGGTCGCGGATGTGGGCGGCGCGTAGCCAAGCTCTATTGTGTGGGGCGCTACTACGTTTGCCGCCATTGCGGCAATCTCGCCTATGAAAGCCAGAACGAAGACGCCATTTCGCGCGCCCTGTCACGCGCCAACCGGATGCGGCGTAAGCTTGACCCCAAAGGCTACTGGGATGAGGGCGTCCCGGACAAGCCCAAGGGAATGCACTGGCACACTTATGAACGGCTGGCCCGTGCCGCTCTTGCCGCTGACCACTCCGCCATGTTGGGCTGGGAAACCAAGTTTGCAGGCATAGAAGCCCGGCTGTCTAAAATCAAAATTTGGTAGCGCGTAGCGACCACGCAGCAAAAAGCGAAGGGGCGACGATCTACCAGCCCCGTTTTGCTGCCTTTCCCCGCCGGGGATAAAGGGGCGACGGGTTTGCTTGGTGGCGGTTTTTACCCGAAGGGCGCAAGACATAACGGCTTCTTATGCGAACCCGTCAGGGCGGGCGGCTTCATGCCCGGCGCTCGCTTCGCATAAGACGCCGTTATGTTACAAACCGCCACAGATGCCAGCGCAGCGCGACAAGACCGCGAACCGTTGCGAGGGTGAAGAAATGCCCGGCACCACCGCGCTAGCCGCCTGCGAACCGCAAGGGCTTGATGGCGTAGCCGTGATCTTGGGCGAAGCCATGAAGCCCGAAGTGGTGAAGCGGCGGCGGAAACGGAGCGTGCCCAACTTGGCTAGGGCGGCAAGCCGATGGCGGGGTTATGCCTTCGGCGCTCTGTCCGGTTGCCACGATGTAGCGATGGCGCGGGGCTTGCTGCTCTTCTTGCAAGCGCCGTGACTGAGCGGTCATAGATCGCAATGAAAGCCAAGGAATGTCCGACGAAGCAGTTACATTTGCCAGCGCATAATCAATGCGTTAGCGCATCGTTTCTGTGTAATTCCTGTGTAATCGCGCCCGGATAATTACACAAAACCGGGGAACCCGGCAGATACTCGGCATTACTTGAATACAACCAATAGCGATAAATAACAATAAGATGAGAATGTGCTAGAATACGCCGGAACCGCTGGATCGAATACTGTTAATCCGCAGGTCCCTGGTTCGAGTCCAGGTCGGGGAGCCAGATATTAAAAAGGGCCACAGCCTAGGCTGTGGCCCTTTTTTGCTTTGCCGTGACAATTGCGCCACGTTCCCGCCCCT
>Ga0307377_10005598_pt1 | contig 13419 bp, 12 predicted proteins | sample TR3MG_FD_202535 | JGI IMG/M metagenome (GOLD analysis project Ga0307377, IMG submission 202535) | Soil microbial communities from Risofladan, Vaasa, Finland - TR-3 | ecosystem: Environmental > Terrestrial > Soil > Coastal area > Acid sulfate soil | place: Finland: Risofladan, Vaasa | collected... | reverse complement strand
CAGGCCTCGCATTCGTAAAAGAACTGGCAGGCATCGGTGGGCATGGTTTCCTTCTTCGCGAAGCCGCAGTGCGGGCAGGTGAGCACGGATTCGAGAATGACGGCGGTCATCGAGCGGTCTCCTGAATGATTGCCTCAGGAGTAGCATAGACTCCGTACCATGGTACGGAATCAAGGAGGAATGAGGGTGAACGGACAACTGAGCATCGGTAGTCTCGCCAGCGCGGCGGAGGTGAACGTCGAAACCATACGCTACTACCAGCGGCGGGGCCTGCTACAGGAACCGTCCAAGCCGCTCGGCGGACATCGGCGCTACGCCGCGTCGGCAGCGAAGCGGGTGCGATTCATCAAGCGCGCGCAACAGCTCGGCTTCACGCTGGAAGAGATCAAGGAGCTATTGCTGCTGGAAGACGGCCAAAGTTGCCGCGAGACGCGCTTGCTCGCCGAGCGCAAGCTCGCGCTGATCGATGCGCGCATTGCCGGCCTGAGTCGCATGCGCCGGCTGCTCAGGGGTCTGATCGCCGAATGCGTCGACGGCAAGCGCCCGCGCGCATGCCCGATTATCGCTACGCTTTCGGCGGACTAAACTCAGGGAAGCGGCGGGCGCGGCACGAAATCGCTCACCTGCCCGGCCGCGTCCAGGCTCACCTGACAGGCTTGGGTAAGCTGTTCACGCAGCCGCTTGCGTGCACGCTGCACGCGCGACTTCGCGCCGGGCAGGCTCAGCCCCGTGCGGCGCGCGTATTCTTCCTGCGGCAGGCGCTCCAGATCGCACAAGGTGATGGCCTCCCGGTCCTCGGGACTCAGTTCGGAGAGCACGCGCGGCAGACACGCCGCCAGGCTGTCGACTACGGCGGCTTCTTCGGTCTCGGCGCTCAGGTCCTCGGGCAGCTCGACCGTGGCGCGCGCAAGCCGCAGACGGTCGGCAAGCGTGTTGCGCGCCACCTCGTACAACCATGCCCTCGCATCGACGATCGCGCAAAACCGCTCGCCCTGGCGCATCGCCTTGAGAAATACGTCCTGCAGCACATCTTCGGCATCGACGGTATTGGCCATCCGGTGGCGCAGCCAGCCGCGCAATTCGGCTTCGTGCTGGTGCCAGGCCGTCATGATGCAGTTCATGCTCGTTACCCCGTCCGCTGACTAAGAATCCGTAACAAAAGTTTTCTCGTTACGGCCGATATAGGGGAGCACGAGGGGAAGTATCCCCTCGTTTTGTTACTCTAAGGTAAAGCCGGCCCGGCGACCCACTCGCCGCGCAGCAGCTTTTCCAGCCACAACGCGCCCATGACCGTTTTCACGTCGGTGATTTCGCCTGAGCGCACCAGTTCGAGCAGCGCCGCCGGCGACAGCTTGAGCACTTCGAGAAATTCGCCGTCGTCCAGTTTGCCGCCGCGGTGCTCCAGGCCGCGCGCGAGATACACCAGGATGCGCTCGGTGGAATAGGCGACGGTGGGGTGGATGGTGGTGAGATAGGTCCATTCGCCGGCGACGTAGCCGGTCTCCTCCAGCAACTCGCGCCGCGCCGTCCCGAGCGGCTCCTCGCCCTGATCGATTTTACCCGCGGGAAACTCGATGCAATGCCGACGCATGACGTAGCGGTACTGCCGCTCCATCACCAGTTCGCCCGAGGCGAGCACCGGGATGATCATGACCGCGCCGTTGTGCTCGATGTACTCGCGCGTCGCAGACTTGCCGTCGGGCAGCCTGACCGTATCGCATTTGACCTGCAGCAGCTTGCCCTGGAACACGGTTTCGCTCGCCACTTCAGTCTCGGTCAGGTCGGCGTGCTTCATGTTTTCGTCTTGCGGCAAAGGTTGATCTCGTCGCGCAGCTTCAGCGCAGCCGCCCTTGCGGCCTGTGCGTAATCGCTGCCGCTGCCCGCGTAGAGCACCGCGCGCGAGCTGCTGATGATGAGCCCGGTGCCATCCGCGGTCGCGCCGTTCGCCAGCACCGCGGCCACATCCCCGCCCTGCGCGCCTATGCCGGGCACCAGTATCGGCATGTCGCCGACGATGGCGCGGATCTGGCCCAACTCCTCCGGATAGGTCGCGCCCACGACCAGCAACACGTTGGCATTCGCGTTCCAGTCGCGCGCCGCTTTCTCGGCGATCATCTGATACAGTTTCCTGCCGCCGCTCTCGATGTCCTGCAGGTCGCGCGCGCCGGGGTTGGAAGTCCGGCACAGCACGATTACACCTTTGTCCGCGTAATCGAGGAACGGCTGCAGCGAATCGAATCCCAGATACGGGTTAACCGTGACCGCATCGGCCTGGTAGCGCTGGAACGCTTCTTTCGCATACATTTCGGCGGTGCTGCCCACGTCGCCGCGCTTGGCATCCAGGATCACCGGCACCGAAGGATGGTGCCGGCGGATGTGCGCTATGGTCATTTCGAGCTGGTCTTCGGCGCGCGCGGCCGCGTAGTAGGCGATCTGCGGCTTGAACGCGCACACCAGGTCGGCAGTGGCGTCGACGATCGACCGGCCGAACTCGAAAATGGGATGCGCGAAAGCGCTGAGTTGTTTGGGCAGGCGTGCGGGATCTGGATCCAGGCCGACGCACAGCAGCGACTGCTGCGCCGTCCAGGCGTGCCTGAGGCGCTGAATGAACGTCATCTCATGCGCCTCGCGGCATTGATGGACGGTATGCGGGAGGCCGCAATGGCCGGAGGAGCGGCGGTGTATGCGGCGAGCGGCAGCGACCGGCCCGCGCCCGGGTTCACAGCGCTTTAATGGAAAGGTAACACAGCGCCATCAGCGACTGCGGCATGATGCCCAGCGCGAGCACCGCGAGGCCGTTGACCGAGATCAGCACGCTCATGTCCAGGCTGGGCGTTATCGGCGCGGTATCGGTCGGCTCATCGAAGTACATCAGCTTGACGACGCGCAGGTAGTAGAACGCGCCGATGAGCGCGAACAGTACCGCCACCACCGCCAGCCAGGTCATATTCGCCGCCAGCAGGGGCTGCAGCACCGCCAGCTTGGCGTAAAAGCCGACCGTCGGCGGCACGCCCGCGAGCGAGAACATCAGCAGCAGCATGATGAAGGCGTACCATGGGTTGCGCGCGTTCAGCCCCTTGAAGTCGTCCAGGTTCTCGGCCTCGAAGCCCGCGCGCGACAAGAGCATCACCATGCCGAAGGTTCCCAGGGTGGTCAGAACGTAGACCACGACGTAGTACATGGCGGCGCTGTAGGCGTCGGCGGCATTGAGCCAGTTGCCGTTGACCACGCCGGCGAGGAGGCCCAGGAGCATGAAACCCATGTGCGATATGGTCGAATAGGCGAGCATGCGCTTGATGTTGGTCTGCGCGATGGCCGCGAAGTTTCCCAGCGCCATGGACAGCACCGCCAGGATCACCAGCATCTGCTGCCAGTCCACTGCGAGGCCGAGCAGCCCCATCACCAGCAGGCGCATCGCCATCGCGAACGCCGCCAGCTTGGGCGCCGTGCTGATAATCAGGGTCATGGCCGTGGGCGCGCCGTCGTACACATCGGGGATCCACATATGGAACGGCACCACGCCCAGCTTGAATGCCATCCCCGACACCAGGAACACCAGGCCGAAAGTCAGCACGATCTTGTTGGGATTGCCCGTGGCGATCGCGTTCGCCACCCGGGAAATGTCGAGCGTGCCGGTGGCGCCGTAGATCATCGACATGCCGTAGAGCAGCAGACCCGAGGCAAGCGCACCGAGCACGAAGTATTTCATCGCCGCCTCGGTCGACTTGGCCGAGTCGCGGTCCAGCGCCACCAGGGCGTAGAGCGCGAGCGACAGCAGTTCCAACCCGAGATACAGCGTGAGGAAGCTGTTGGCCGAGATCATCACCATGATGCCCATCAGCGCGAACAGCAGCAGCGCGAAAAACTCCCCCTTCCACAAGCCTCGGTCGGTGAGGTAGGCGCGGGAATAGACCAGCGTCGTGAACATGGCGATATAGGCCCCGAGCTTCAGCGCATGCCCCATCATGTCCGCGACGAACATGTTGTTGAAGGTATAGGTGGCCAAGCCCTGGGTAAGCATGGCGACGTCGAGCGTGAGCACAGCGCAGCCGAGCAGCGTCAACTGCGTCAGCGCATAAGTCACGTAGCGCAGCCGCTGCGGCAGGAACAGGTCCACCACCAGAACGGCCGAGACCATGATCAGCAGGAATATCTCGGGATAGGCGGGCAGCAGATTGGGCATGGTGAAATTCATGGGTTCTAGGGCCTCAGAGCTTGCTCACCGCGACGTGCTGCAGCAGTGCGTTGACCGAGGTATGCATCACCTCGGTGAGAGGCAGCGGATACAGGCCCATGCCGAGCACGGCGAGCGCAAGCAGCACCAGTACCAGGAATTCGCGCGCGCCGATGTCCTTCAACGCGGCCACGCGGGCATTAGCCACGGCTCCGAAAATAACCCGCTTGTACATCCACAGCGTGTAGGCTGCGCCCCAAATAAGTGTGGTCGCGGCGATAAAACCGACCCAGAAGTTGTGTTTCACGGCCCCCATGATCACCATGAACTCGCCGACGAAGCCGCTGGTGGCCGGAAGGCCGGCGTTGGCCATGGCAAACAGCATCATCATCGCGGCGAACTTGGGCATGGTATTGACCACGCCGCCATAGTCGGCGATGTTGCGGCTGTGCATACGGTCGTACATTACCCCCACGCACAGGAACATGGCGGCGGAAACGAAACCGTGCGACACCATCTGCACCAGGGCGCCTTCGACGCCGTAAGCGTTGAAAATGAAGAATCCGAGGGTGACGAATCCCATGTGCGCGATCGAGGAATAGGCGATCAGCTTTTTCATGTCGGTCTGCACCAGCGCCACCAGGCCGATGTAGACTACGGCGATCAGCGACAGCGTGACCATGAAACCGGCGAGCGCATGGCTCGCGTCGGGCAGTATCGGCAGGGAAAAGCGGATGAATCCATAGGCGCCGAGCTTGAGCAGTATCGCCGCCAGCACCGCGGAACCGCCGGTGGGCGCCTCTACGTGCGCGTCCGGCAGCCAGGTGTGCACCGGCCACATCGGCACCTTCACCGCGAATGCGAGGAAGAAGGCGAAGAACAGCAGGATCTGCGGCGTCATCGGGATCGGCAGCTTGTGCCAGTCGAGGATGGAGAAGCTGCCGCCGGACTTGTCGTACAGATAAAGAAAGGCGACCAGCATCAGCAGCGACCCGAGCAGGGTGTAGAGAAAGAACTTCACCGCGGCATAGACGCGGTTGGGCCCGCCCCAAACGCCGATCACCAGGTACATCGGGATCAGCGTCGCCTCGAAGAACACGTAGAACAGCATTGCGTCCATGGCGGCGAACACGCCGTTCAGCAGGCCCGACATGATGAGGAAGGCCGCCATGTACTGCGCCACCTTCTTCTGAACCGACTCCCAGCCGGCGATCACCACCAGCACGGTGATGAAGCTGTTCAGCAGGATGAACAGCACCGAAATGCCGTCCACCCCGAGGTTGTAGTTGATGTTGAAGCGCGGGATCCAGGGCGAGAGTTCGACGAACTGCATCGCACTGGTCTGCGTGTCGAAACCGGTGTACAGCGGCAGGCTCACCGCCAGGCCGAGCACTGCGCCGAGCAGCGCGATCCAGCGCACCGTCGCAGCGTGTCGGTCGTTGAACGCGAGCACCGCGACGCCGAACGCGATTGGGATCCAGATGGTAAGGCTGAGCCAGGGAGCCGAAGTCATCGCCCGTCCTCTACGACTGCCCGAACCACAGCGTCAGCAGCACGAATACGCCGATGATCATGGTGAAAGCATAATGATAGATATAGCCGGACTGGAACAGGCGCACCAGCCGCGAGATCCAGCCGACCACGCGCGCCGTACCGTTGACCATGAAACCGTCGATGATGGCGACGTCGCCGATTTTCCACAGCCCGCCGCCGACCGCGCGCGCGCCGCCGGCGAAGAACCAGTCGTTGAAGCGGTCGAAGCCGTACTTCTCCTCCAGGATGGTGACCAGGAACCCGGCTTTGCGCCGCAGCACTGCGGGCAGCGCCGGACTGACGATATACAGGTACCAGGCCGTCGCCGCCCCGGCGAGCGCGAGCCACAACGGCAGGCTCGTCAGGCTCTGCAGCATCATTGCGATCACGCCGTGGTAATCGTGCGCCATCTCGGCCAGTCCTTCGTGTTCGGGAGCAATATAGATGGCAGAGCCGAAATAGCCGCCGTAGAGCACGCTGCCTACGGTCCAGCCCACGACGATCGACGGAATGGCGAGCAGCATGAGCGGCACCGTCACCACCCAAGGCGATTCGTGCGGAACATGGCCGTGGCCGGCGTCATGGCCATGCTCATCCTTGGCCGCGCCGTGGCCGGCGTCCGCGGCGTGGCCGGGGTCATGTGCGTGGCCGGCTTCAGCGGCGCCGAAACGCTCCGCGCCATGGAAGGTATAAAAGATCAGGCGGAAGGTATACAGCCCACCCACGAACACGCCTGCGAGCACCATCAGATAGGCGAAGCCGGCGCCCGGCGTGTGCGACAGATGCACCGCTTCCAGGATCGAATCCTTGGAAAAGAACCCGGCGAACGGCGGCAGCCCGGCGTTGGCGAGGGCGCCAATCAGCATGGTGACGTAGGTGATCGGCATGTATTTGCGCAGCCCGCCCATCTTGCGCATGTCCTGCTCGTGGTGCATCGCGATGATCACCGAGCCCGCGCCCAAGAAGAGCAAGGCCTTGAAAAACGCGTGGGTCATGAGGTGGAACATGCCGACCGAATAGGCGGAGGCGCCCAGCGCCACGGTCATGTAGCCGAGCTGCGACAGCGTCGAATAGGCGATCACGCGCTTGATGTCGTACTGGATTACGGCAATCAGCGCCATGAAGAACGCAGTGATGCCGCCGATCACCAGCACGAACGAGCGCGCCGAGTCGGACATTTCGAACAGCGGCGACATGCGCGACACCATGAATATGCCGGCAGTCACCATCGTCGCCGCGTGGATCAGGGCTGAAATCGGCGTCGGGCCTTCCATCGAATCGGGCAGCCAGACGTGCAGCGGAACCTGCGCCGATTTACCCATGGCGCCGATAAAGAGGCAAATGCAGATCACCGATATCAGCAGCCAGTGCGCGCCCGGGATGATCTCGATGGTGGTCTTGGCGATGCTCGGCGCCTGGGCAAACACGGGGGCGTAATCGAGCGTGCCGAAGTGGGCCAGTATCAGGGCGATGCCGAGCAGAAAACCGAAATCGCCGACGCGGTTCACCAGGAACGCCTTGAGATTGGCGTAGATCGCTGTCGGCCGCGTGTACCAGAAGCCGATCAGCAGGTAGGAGACCAGGCCCACCGCTTCCCAGCCGAAGAACAACTGCAGGAAATTGTTGGCCATCACCAGCATCAGCATGGAGAAGGTGAACAAAGCGGTATAGGCGAAGAAACGCTGGTAGCCCGGATCGTCCGCCATGTAGCCTATGGTGTAGATGTGCACCATGAGCGAGACGAAGGTGACCACCACCATCATGAATACCGTCAGCCGGTCGATCAAAAAGCCGATCTCGAAGTGCGTCGCACCAGAGACCAGCCAGGTGTAGACGCTGCCGTTGAACACGTTGCCGTGCATCACGTCGATGAATATCGCCACCGAAGCCAGAAACGAAACCGCCACGCCGAGGATCGCCGCCCAGTGGGCGCCGGCGCGGCCGACGGCGCGCCCGCCGAGACCTGCGATCAGGGCGCCGGCAAGGGGCGCCAGCGGCACCAGCAGGTAGAGTTGCTGCATCGATGTCATAGCGTTGTGCCGGGTAATGAATGCGTAGCGCGGGGCGGGCACGCCCCCTGCATCCCCCTGCTTCCCGCCCGTTGCGCGTTGACCATTGCCTTCCTTTAGCCCTTCAACTTGTTCAGGTCGTCGACGTTGATGGTGGAGAGATTGCGGAACAGCACCACCAGGATTGCGAGGCCTATGGCCGACTCGGCCGCCGCCACGGTCAGGATGAAGAACACGAACACCTGGCCCGAAATGTCATGCAGGTAATGCGAGAAGGCGATGAAGTTCATGTTCACCGCCAGCAGCATCAACTCGATCGCCATCAGCAAAATGATGACGTTCTTGCGGTTGAGGAATATGCCCACGATGCTGATGGCGAACAGCAGCGCACCCAATATCAGGAAATGCGACAGCGACAGCACGGGCAGCGAAAAATGCGACACGATCAGCTTTCCTTTTTCTCGGACGGCATCGAAACCAGGCGCACGCGGTCCGCGCGCTTGACCGCGACTTGCTTGGCCGGATCCTGGTGCTTGCTGTCTTTGCGCCCGCGCAGCGTCAGCGCAATCGCCGCAACGATGGCCACGAGCAGGATCACCGCGGCCAGCTCGAACGGATAGACGTAATTGGTGTACAGGATCCGCCCCAGTTCCTTGGTGTTGCTGTAGGCCGCACCCGCATCGGCCGGATTGGGCAGGCGCTCCGCGCCGAAGTATTTTCCGCCCAGCACCATCACCATCTCGACCGCCATCAGCGCGCCGACCGTGGCCCCGAGCGGCAAATAGCTCCAGAAGCCCTCGCGCAAGCGGTCGAGGTTGATGTCGAGCATCATCACCACGAACAGGAACAGCACCATCACCGCGCCGACGTAGACCAGCACCAGCACGATCGCGAGGAATTCCGCCTGCAGCAGCATCCAGATGGCCGCGGCGGTGAAGAATGCGAGCACCAGGTACAGCGCCGCGTGCACCGGGTTGCGGGCGGTAATGACGCGCAGCGCCGCGATCAGCAGGACTGCCGCGAAAAAGTAGAAGAGTATGCCTTCGATATTCATGGCTTCATCACCTGAACGCCGCGTCGCTGGCGCGGTCCTTGGCGATCTCGGCTTCGTAGCGATCGCCCACCGCGAGCAGCATCTCCTTGGTGTAATGCAGGTCGCTGCGCTTCTCGCCGTGGTATTCGAGGATGCGCGTCTCGACGATGGAGTCGACCGGGCAGGACTCCTCGCAGAAACCGCAGAAAATGCATTTGTTCAGGTCGATGTCGTAGCGCGTGGTGCGGCGCGTGCCGTCGGCGCGCTGCTCCGACTCTATGGTGATCGCCAGGGCCGGGCATACCGCCTCGCACAGCTTGCATGCGATGCAGCGCTCCTCGCCGTTGGGATAGCGGCGCAGCGCGTGCAGGCCGCGAAAGCGCCCCGACTGCGGCGTGTGCTCTTCCGGATACTGCACCGTGATCTTGCGCGCGAACATATGCCGCCCGGTCACCGCGAGCCCCTGAAACAGCTCGAACAGCAGGAAGGTCTTGAAGAATGCGCGGATTTTCTCAATCATGGTCAGTTATCTCCATATCGAGAACGGCGTCTGCATCCACGCGGCGATCAGGACCAGCCAGACGATGGTCAGCGGGATGAACACTTTCCAGCCGAGGCGCATGATCTGGTCGTAGCGATAGCGCGGGAAAGTCGCGCGGAACCACAGGAACAGGAACAGCACGCACAGTACCTTGGCCAGCAGCCAGAAGAAGCCCGGGATGGCGTTGAACACGACCGAGTCCAGCGGCGAGGCCCAGCCGCCGAAAAACATGATCACGGTGAGGAAGGCCACCAGGATCATATTGGCGTACTCGCCCATGGAAAACACGCCGAACAGCATGCCCGAATATTCCACGTGGAAGCCGACGATCTCCGATTCGCCCTCGGCGAGGTCGAACGGCGCGCGCTGGGTCTCCGCGACGCCGGAAATGAAATACACCAGCAGCATCGGCGCGAGCGGCAGCCAGTTCCAGGACAGGAAGTTGAGGCCGAGGCTGGCGAAATAGCCTTTCGTCTGGCCATTGACGATATCGGTGAGATTGAGGCTGTGCGACACCAGCAGCACGCACACCAGCGCGAATCCCATCGCGATCTCGTAGGCGATGATCTGCGCCGCCGCGCGCATGGCGCCGAGGAACGCATACTTGGAATTCGACGCCCAGCCGGCGACGATGATGCCGTACACGCCCATCGAGGTGATCGCCATCACATAGAGCAGCCCTGCATTGACGTTGGCCAACACCACCTGCGGGCTGAATGGAATCACCGCCCAGGCCGCCATCGCCACCGTGAGCGTGATCACCGGGGCCAGTACGAACAGGACCTTGTCCGCGCCGGTGGGAAAGACCAGTTCCTTGAACACGAGCTTGACGCCGTCGGCGATGGGCTGCAACAGTCCCAGCGGACCGACGCGGTTGGGGCCGATGCGGACCTGCATATAGCCGATGACTTTGCGCTCGAGCAGCGTCAGGTAGGCCACCGCGCCCAGGAGCGGCGCGACGATGACCATGATCAGCACCACAATCTTGACCAGCGTGAAAATCGCCGCCCCCAGCTCGGGACCGAGCCAGGCCTGGGAGTAGCCCAGGCCGGCGGCAATCACCTTGGCGTACAGGTCCATCATCGCCGCGGCTCCACCGTCACTTCGCCGGACATCGGGCCGAGCCTGCTCGTCGCGGTATGCGCCGCCGCGACGCGCACGCAGTCCTGCGGCAGGCTGTCATCCTGCCCGACGTTCATTGCGGCTTCCCCTTCGCCTTGGCGCACCGTCACCGCCTGGCCTTCCTTCAGCCCGAGCCGCGACAGCAGCGCCGCATTCATCCAGGCGCGCGGCGGCGCCGCATCGTGTGTCTGCTGCAGCGAGGCCGCGCGGCGCACGATAGCGTCGCTGGAGTAAATGGGGACGTCGGCCACTCTTTGGAGGCCTGCGGAAACGGCCGGGGCCGGGGCCTGCAACGCCAACCCGCTCAACCGGTTGTCGAGCCTGCCTGCGAGCTGATCGGGCTTGCCGATTTCGTCGCGGACCTGTTCACTGGTGTCGTAATCGAAGCCGGCAAGGTCGAGCAGGTTGCCAAGCACGCGCAGCACTTTCCACGCCGGACGCGCATTGCCCAGGGGCCTGATCACGCCGTTGAAGCTTTGCAAGCGGCCCTCGGCGTTGACGAAGCTGCCGGAGGTTTCGGTGAATGGCGCAATCGGCAGTAACACGCTGGCGTACTCGAGCGCATAGCCTTTGTACGACGATAGGGAAATCACAAACTCCGCCGCGTCCATCGCCTTCATTGCGATATGCGGATCGTTGCAGTCGAGCTCGGGCTCGGCATTCAACAACAGATAGGCTTTGCGCGGCGCGGCCAGCATGGCCGCGCTATTCAGCCCGCCCACGCCCGGCACGGCCTGGGCCAGGTAGCCGCCCACGCTGTTGGCGGCCTCGCCGAAATAACCGAAGCTCGCGCCCAGTAACCCAGCCAGTTCCTGCGCCAGCAGGCGCAACTGCGCCGCCCGCGGGTGCTGCGCGGCCAGATTGCCGAGGAAAATACCGGTTTTCGCGCCCGCCACGAGGCTGGCGGCGATGTTCTTAGCGTTCTCGCCGACTTTGACGTCCGCTAGCGCGGCGGGCACCGGCTGCTGTTTCGCCTCGGCCACCGCCTTCACCACTTGCGCCAGCGCATCAGGCAGTTGCTGCGGCGGCACGATCAGCTTATTGGCGAGGTTCAGCAGCAGATCGTCATCGGTGGCGTGGATGAGGTTGACTTGCTTGCCGCGCTTGGCCGCCTGGCGCAGTCGGTTGGCGATAAGCGGATGGTCCTTGCGCAGGAAGGAGCCGACGACCAGTACGCTATCGAGGCCGCCGATGTCGGCGATTTTCATGCCCAGCCAGGGTGCGCCGGCTTGTTTGCCGTCGGCGGAAAAATCCGCCTGGCGCAGGCGAAAGTCGACATTCTCACTGCCGATGCCGCGCATCAGCTTGCCCAGCAGGAACAGCTCTTCCAGCGTCGAGTGCGGCGCGGCCAATGCGCCCAGCGCCTGCGGGCCATGCTGCTCGCGGACATTTTTCAGGCCCTTCGCGACCGCGGCCAGCGCCTGCTGCCAGTCCACTTCCTGCCACCTGCCTTCTATCTTGAGCATGGGCTGCGTCAGGCGATCGGCGGAATTCAGCCCCTCGTAGGCAAAGCGGTCGCGATCCGACAGCCAGCATTCGTTCAGTTCCTCGTTTTCCAGAGGCAGCACGCGCATGACCTTGTTCGCCATCGTTTGCACGATCAGGTTGGAACCGAGGCTGTCGTGCGGACTCACCGATTTCCGGCGCGCGAGTTCCCAGGTGCGGGCGCTGTAGCGGAACGGCTTGCTGGTGAGCGCGCCCACCGGGCACAGGTCGATCATGTTGCCGGAAAGCTCGGAATCGACCGTGTGTCCGACGAAGGACACGATTTCCGAGTGCTCGCCGCGCCCCATCATGCCGAGTTCCATCACGCCGGCGATCTCCTGGCCGAAGCGCACGCAGCGGGTGCAGTGGATGCAGCGGGTCATCTCCTCCATCGAAATCAGCGGGCCGACGTTCTTGTGGAATACCACGCGCTTCTCTTCGTGGTAGCGTGAAGCGCCGGCGCCATACCCCACTGAGAGGTCCTGCAGCTGGCATTCGCCGCCCTGGTCGCAGATCGGGCAGTCAAGCGGGTGGTTGATCAGCAGGAACTCCATCACCGCCTTCTGCGCGGTCTTGGCATAGTCGGAGTCGGTGAACACCTTCATGCCATCGGTGACCGGCGTGGCGCAGGCCGGCAGCGGCTTGGGCGCCTTCTCCACCTGCACCAGGCACATGCGGCAGTTGGCTGCGATCGACAGCTTCTTGTGATAGCAGAAGTGCGGAATCTGGATGCCGAGCGCGTTGGCTGCATCCATCACGGTCGCGCCGTTCTGCACCTCGATCTGCCGGCCGTCTATTTCTACTTTGGGCATGTTGTTCTCAGGCCGCCTTCTCGGACGGCGCGGGCGCAGCGGTGAAGTAGCCGCCGGGAACGCTCACCAGGCAGCGCTTGTGGTCGATGTGATACTGGAATTCGTCGCGGAAGTGATTGATAAAGCTTTTCACCGGCAATGCCGCCGCATCCCCCAGGGCGCAAATCGTGCGTCCGGCGATGTTGTCGGCCACGTTGGTGAGCAGATCCAGGTCTTCCTGCCGCCCCTTGCCGTGCTCGATGCGGTGTATCACGCGGTACATCCAGCCGGTGCCCTCGCGGCAGGGCGTGCACTGGCCGCAGGACTCCTCGAAATAGAAATACGACAGCCGCTCCAGCGCGCGCACCATGCAGGTGGTTTCGTCCATCACGATCACCGCACCCGAGCCGAGCATCGAGCCCGCCTTGGCGATGGAGTCGTAATCCAGGTCGGTCTGCATCATGATTTGCCCCGGCAGCACCGGCGCCGACGAGCCGCCCGGAATCACCGCTTTGATTTTCCGGCCGCCGCGCATCCCGCCCGCCATCTCCAGCAGCGTCGCGAACGGCGTGCCCAGCCTCACCTCGTAGTTGCCCGGCCGGTTGACATGCCCCGAGATGGAGAAGATCTTGGTGCCGCCGTTGTTCGGCCTGCCCAGCGCGAGAAAGGCATCGCCGCCGTTGTTGATGATCCAGGGCACCGCGGCGAAGGTCTCGGTATTGTTGATGGTG